>TARA_R110000765_G_scaffold2301_4_pt1 | contig 70051 bp, 80 predicted proteins | sample TARA_R110000765 | Tara Oceans TARA_R110000765 (sample SAMEA4398168) | marine metagenome | biome: Polar Biome; feature: [MES] marine water layer (ENVO:01000295) within the mesopelagic zone...; material: water (ENVO:00002006), including particulate matter (ENVO:01000060) such as...... | reverse complement strand
CATGGCATCTGAAACGAAAAGGCCGCAGCAATCGCTGCGGCCTTTTTGTGTTTCAGGCGGACGCGCTTCAGTTCTGCGGCTGGCTGGACAGGCGCTCCGCGTATTCCTTCTCGGCAGCGGCCTGGGCGTAGACAGCGGCGCTGTCGGTTGCGGCGCGGCTCAGCTCGGGGAACAGATCCACCACAGCGCCATCCGACCGGGAGTGTTTCGCTTTGGTGTTGCCGGGTTGCAGGCTGTCGGACCAAAGGCCATCCCCCATCACCACCGGATGCAAGTCAAACACCAGGTGGATATAGGTGACGTCCGAGGCCACGACCCGTTCAACCCCGTCGTGATCCAGAAGCGCGCTGATCTTGATCAGCTCCTTGGGCGTGTCGCTGTCGTCATCCTCGGAGTCATTGATCAGGATACGCTGGTTCGGGTTCAGCAAGCTGTCGCGCAGCGGCTGTTTCTTTCCCAGCGCGCCCTTGCGGATCAGCACGGGTTGCAGGTGGGGGTTCTGCGCCAGTTCGGCGGCGGTCAGGCGGCTGGAGCCGATCCAGCGGATCGCTTGATAGCCGCGTTCGCGGGTGATCACCTCGTCGTCGACTTCAAGCGTTTCGATTGCGACCAGGCCCCTGCGGGTGGAGATTTGCGTGCCGGTGGTAAAGCTGACCATGCGGCGCTCCAGATCGGGAACGGCGGTCATCTTGAGGTCTGTGCCCGACCGGTCTGCTCGGGTGCCGGAAAAGGGCTGGTCTGGGGTGCTTTGATGGCTCATTGCGAGGGCTCCACTGGTTCGAGGATGGCCCGTGGCAATCCTGCCGCCGGGCGATGCGTGTTCACGTCATTGCAGCTTGGAACCGGTGTGATCGGCCCCTTGCCGTGCCCGAACAGACCTGTCGCACGGATAGGCCCCCTGCAGGGCGTCCGAAGGTTGTCCGTTGGCACAAAGCTACACGCATTGCGATAGGCGAGCGAGGCGTGACGCCAACTATCCCCTGTGAACGGCGGAAAAGAGCCGTTGATTCAGCCGTCCTGTTTCCGGTTTCGGATCAATCCCTGTCGATCGGGTGAACTGTCCCTGATTCTCGTATAGGGAGAATTTTGAGGGCCGAATCACCTGACCGCATCTCCCCCGTCCGGGGCCTTATCCGGCCACGCTTTGGATGCCAAAGAAGATCACGGCAGAGAGGATCGCGGCGGCGGGGACGGTGATCACCCATGCGGCGATGATCGTCATGAAGTGCGACCGGCGCACCAGCTTGCGGCGGCGGCGTTCCTCGGGCGCATAGCTGGCGCGGTCTGGCATCGCCAGTTTCGCCTTGCGGATGCGCCGTTCGGCGTCCCATTCGCGGAAGAACCCGACGCCAAAGACGCCGCCAACCGCGATGTGTGTCGAACTGACGGGCAGGCCCAGCCAGCTGGCCAGAATGACGGTGATGGCCGCCGAAAGCGCCACGCAATAGGCGCGCATCGGGTTCAGCTTGGTGATCTGGCCGCCGACCATGCGGATCAGCTTGGGTCCGAACAGGAACAGCCCGAAGGAGATGCCAAAAGCCCCCATGACCATCACCCATGTCGGAATGCTGACAGCATCGGTAAAGCTGCCGGTGCCCGAGGCCTGAACGATGGCCGCCAGCGGCCCGACCGCATTGGCCACGTCATTGGCGCCGTGGGCAAAGCTGAGCAGCGCCGCCGAGACGATCAGCGGGATGCCGAACAGCACCTTGAGCGACTTGTTCCGGTTCTCCAGACCCTCGGACTGCTTGCGGATCAGCGGGATCATCACGACCCATGTCACGATGCCGACAACCAGCCCGATCAACAGGGCGCTGTGCAGTTCCACGCTGAAGACCTTGCTCAGCCCTTTCAGCGCCAGGTAGGCGGCAAAAGCCCCTGCCATGATCCCCACCAGCACCGGCACCCAGGTGCGCGCGGCGGCAATCTTGTCCTCGCGGTAGATGATGCGGGATTTGATCAACGCCAGGAACAGCGCAGCCACGACACCGCCCAGTACCGGCGAAATCACCCAGCTGGCGGCGATGGTGCTCATGGTGTGCCAGCTTACGGCGGCAAACCCCACGGCGGCGATGCCTGCGCCCATGACGCCCCCCACGACAGAATGCGTGGTGGACACCGGCGCGCCGACCCATGTGGCCAGGTTGATCCACAGCGCAGCGGACAACAGCGCCGCCATCATCGCCCAGATAAAGGTGGTCGCGTTGCCCATGCTCTCGGGGGCAATGATGCCCTTGGCGATGGTCGAAACCACATCGCCCCCCGCCAGCAGCGCGCCCGCACTTTCGAACACCACGGCGATGGCGATGGCCCCGCCCATGGTCAGCGCATTGGCCCCCACCGCAGGTCCCATATTGTTGGCCACATCGTTGGCGCCGATGTTCAGCGCCATATAGGCACCCAGACAGGCAGCCACGACCACGATGACCGAATTGTTGGCCTGCTCAAAGAACAGCGCCGCGGCGAGCCCCGCCATAAGGACAAAAATCAGCGCGATGCCGGTGCTGACCATCGGGCGCGACACATATAGTGCGGCCAGTTCCACATTGGAAAAGCGCGCAAGGTCGCGGTCGAGTGTTTCAAGGTGGCGCGGGTCGCCTTCGGGGTGGCTCATGGGTTCGGTCCTCTTAGGGTTGACCGTACTTGCCCGAAGAGACGCTGGTGTTCAAGCGTGGGGGCCACCTGAGGTCGACAGATCACAGCTGGCGCAGGATCATTTGCAGCTCGGGTTCGGCCACCATGTCGGCGGCATCCCTGGACAATACCCATCTGCGCGTGCGCTCGTGCGCCTCGGGGAACTCTTCGCTCAGCTCGTTCACGGACACCGAATACACCAGCGTTTCGACGGGCATGTCCCAGCCGGTGCTTTGACGCTTGTCATAGGTATAGGTGCCAATCGGGGCAGGGGTGGCCTTGCTGTTGCGCACGCCGGCCTCTTCCCAGGCTTCCTGCAAGGCCGCCTCGGAGGACTTCAATCCGCGGATCGGCCAGCCCTTGGGAATGATCCAACGGCCGGAGTCGCGGCTGGTGACCAGCAGAACCTCGGTGTCGTCGCCCTTGGTGCGATGGCACAGCGCCGCCACTTGCAAACGCTTGGGGCGTTGCAACATCGGGGCCAGGGTGGCCCCCCAGAATTTTCTGAGGACTTCAATCATGTGGACCTGCTCAAACATCTTCTTGATTTTTTTGTTTAATATAGTGTAACGGCGGGAATATGCAAACTTGACGCTTACAAAGTATCTAAGACGGGTGCAAGTTTTTGCCAGTTGCCCATTGCATTTGCATCCGACTCCTCGTAAACGGCCCAAGTTCTCTGAAGGGTGCGCCTATGCGTGCCCTTCTTGGTTCTACACAACACGCGAAGAGGGCGGGCGATGAGCGTCCTTCCTCCAATCCGTTGAAATCCCAAGTCAAGGGATATGCACATGGCACAAAGCCAAAACATCCGCATTCGCCTCAAGGCGTTTGACTACCGGGTGCTTGATGCTTCCACACAGGAAATCGTCAACACCGCGAAGCGCACAGGCGCTTCGGTTCGCGGCCCCATTCCGCTGCCGAACAAAATTGAGAAATTCACCGTTCTGCGTGGCCCCCACGTTGACAAAAAATCCCGTGACCAGTTCGAGATCCGCACGCACAAGCGCCTGCTGGACATCGTTGATCCGACTCCCCAGACCGTGGACGCGCTGATGAAGCTCGACCTGGCCGCTGGTGTGGACGTCGAGATCAAGCTGCAATCGTAAGCGTAGGAGGGTAATCATATGTTGCGCTCAGGCGTTATCGCGAAAAAAGTCGGCATGACCCGGCTGTTCATGGAAGACGGCAAACAGATTCCTGTGACCGTTCTCCAGCTCGACAAACTGCAGGTTGTTGCCCAACGCACACCCGAGAAAGACGGCTACACAGCTGTTCAGCTCGGCGCGGGCACAGCCAAAGTCAAACGCACAAGCCAGGCGATGCGCGGCCACTTTGCCGCCGCTTCGGTTGAACCCAAGCGTAAGGTTGCTGAATTCCGTGTAGACCCCGAGGCCATGCTGGCCGTGGGCGAGGAAATCATCGCCGACCATTACTTTGAAGGTCAGTACGTGGACGTGGCAGGCACATCCATCGGTAAAGGTTTTGCCGGTGCGATGAAGCGTCACAACTTCGGTGGTCTGCGCGCGTCGCACGGTGTTTCGATCTCGCACCGTTCGCACGGCTCGACAGGTCAGTGTCAGGATCCCGGCAAGGTTTTCAAAGGCAAGAAAATGGCCGGTCACATGGGCGCTGCCCGTGTCACCACGCAAAACCTGCAAGTGATCCGCACAGACAGTGCCCGTGGCCTGATCATGGTCAAAGGCGCCGTTCCCGGTTCCAAAGGTGGTTGGGTGACTGTCAAGGACGCGGTCAAGAAACCGTTCCCCGACACAGCAATCCTGCCCGCCGCCCTGCGTTCCGCCGCTGACGAAGCTGCCAAAGCAGCCGAAGAAGCCGCCGCCGCAGCAGCAGCCGAAGCAGAAGCAGAAGCAAAGCGTCTGGCCGAAGAGCAAGCCGCAGCAGAAGCCGAAGCACTGAAAGCCGCTGAAGCCGAAATCGCAGCCGAAGGTTCGGACGCCGACAACTCGGACGCCGACGACAAGAAAGAAGGTGACGCATGAAATTCGATGTCATCCAAATGGACGGCGGCAAAGCCGGTTCGGTAGAGCTGGACGAGGCCCTGTTCGGTCTCGAGCCGCGCGCCGACATCCTGCACCGCGTCGTGCGCTGGCAGCGTAACAACGCCCAGCAAGGCACGCACAAGGTCAAGACCCGCTCGGAAACCTCCTATTCGACCAAGAAGATCTATCGCCAAAAAGGCACCGGCGGCGCACGCCACGGTGACCGCAACGCGCCGATCTTCCGCAAAGGTGGTATCTACAAAGGTCCGACCCCGCGTTCGCACGGCCACGAGCTGACCAAGAAGTTCCGCAAACTGGGCCTGCGTCACGCACTCAGCGCCAAGATGAAAGCGGGCGAACTGGTCATCATCGACGCGGCAACCGCTGCTGGCAAAACCGCCGCTCTGGCCAAACAGGTCAAGGACCTGGGCTGGAAGCGTACACTGGTGGTTGACGGGGCTTCGGTGAACGAAGAGTTCCTGATCGCCGCGCGCAACATCGAAGGTCTGGATATCCTGCCGTCGATGGGCGCTAACGTCTATGACATCCTGAAAAGTGACACGCTCGTGATCACCAAGGCAGGTGTCGAAGCACTGGAGGCCCGTTTGAAATGAGCGCCAAAGCAAACCACTACGACGTGATCCGCAAGCCGATCATCACCGAGAAAGCAACCATGGCATCCGAAGCCAACGCGGTTGTGTTCGAAGTGGCGATGGACAGCAACAAGCCGATGATCAAAGAGGCCGTCGAGGCCGTCTTTGGCGTCAAGGTGAAGGCCGTGAACACGTCCATCACCAAAGGCAAGACCAAGCGGTTCCGCGGCCAGCCCGGCCGTCGCAAGGACGTCAAAAAAGCCTACGTGACCCTCGAAGAGGGCAACACCATCGACGTGTCCTCGGGACTGTAAGTCGTTCGGTATTGATTGGGAAAACCCCCGGCTGCGAAAGTGGCCGGGGGTTTTCTGTTTTGGGGGTGGTGATGGAGATCGTTCTGGGGGCCTTGATGGACTGGCTGGACCGAAGGCTGGCACGCCGCGCGCTGCTTAAGTGGGTGCTGTTGGCGGTTGTCTTTGGCTTCGGGTGCTGGCTGGCCTATCTTGAGTGGTCTGCCTGAGGGCAGGGGGCTTGTGGTGACATCCAAGCCGGACGGTCGTCGGCCCGCGGGTGGGCGATCCTTCGTCACAAATGGCCACTTTATCCTTGCCACATACCTCCACTCTCACCGGCCCGCGCACCGCTGGCCAAATCGCCGACCCGTGGGGCGGGCCGACGATCGTCCGGCGGCTTCGCCTTGTTCCGGACGGGGTAGCACGTGCAAAAGCGCCAAACCCCATATTCCCAAGCCTTACCGCTTGACCCCGCTGCCGCGCTCCCCTAAACGACCCCATCGGCACCAGCCCCGGATTCGTCCGGGGCTTTGCCTTTGTTCCTGGTCCAGACATTATTCTTGACCTCAGAACACTCCAAACGGGGACCTTCGGGGCCCTACAACCACGGCGACTTCGGTCGCTGACAAGCAAAACGGAAGACAGCAAACATGGCACTTAAGTCGTATAAGCCGACGACGCCGGGCCAGCGCGGGCTGGTACTGATCGACCGTTCGGAGCTTTGGAAAGGCCGCCCGGTCAAAGCCCTCACAGAGGGTCTGACCAAGAATGGCGGACGGAACAACACCGGACGGATCACGATGCGCCGCAAAGGCGGTGGGGCGAAACGCCTCTACCGGATCGTCGATTTCAAGCGTAACAAATTTGACGTGGCGGCCACAGTCGTTCGCATCGAATATGACCCCAACCGGACCGCGTTCATCGCACTGGTGCAATACGAGGACGGCGAACAGGCCTATATCCTCGCGCCCCAGCGTCTGGCAGTGGCGGACAAGATCGTGTCGAGCCAAAAGGCTGACATCAAACCCGGTAACGCGATGCCTTTCTCGGGCATGCCCATCGGTACAATCGTCCACAACATCGAAATGAAGCCCGGCAAGGGTGGTCAGATCGCACGTGCCGCAGGCACCTACGCCCAGTTCGTGGGCCGCGATGGTGGCTACGCCCAGATCCGCCTGTCGTCCGGCGAACTGCGTCTGGTGCGTCAGGAATGCATGGCCACCGTCGGTGCCGTGTCGAACCCCGACAACAGCAACCAGAACTTTGGTAAAGCTGGCCGTATGCGTCACAAGGGCATCCGCCCGTCCGTGCGTGGTGTCGTTATGAACCCGATCGACCACCCCCACGGTGGTGGTGAAGGCCGTACATCGGGTGGTCGCCACCCCGTATCGCCTTGGGGTAAGCCCACGAAGGGTGCTCGCACTCGCAACAAAAACAAAGCGTCGCAAAAGCTGATCATCCGCTCGCGTCACGCCAAGAAGAAGGGACGCTAATAGATGTCTCGTTCCGTATGGAAAGGCCCGTTCGTCGACAGCTACGTCCTGAAAAAGGCCGAAGCGTCGCGTGAAGGCGGCCGCAACGAAGTGATCAAGATCTGGTCGCGTCGCTCCACCATTCTGCCCCAGTTCGTGGGCCTCACATTTGGCGTGTACAACGGCCACAAGCATATCCCGGTGAACGTCACCGAAGACATGATTGGCCAGAAGTTCGGTGAATTCTCCCCGACGCGTACCTATTACGGTCACGCCGCTGACAAGAAGGCGAAACGCAAATGAGCAAGGATAAGAATCCGCGCCGCGTGGCCGACAACGAAGCCATGGCAAAAACCCGCATGCTGCGCACCAGCCCTCAGAAGCTGAACCTGGTTGCACAGATGATCCGCGGCAAGAAAGTCGACAAAGCGTTGACCGACCTGACGTTCTCGAAGAAACGGATCGCGCAGGACGTGAAGAAATGCCTTCAGTCCGCGATTGCGAACGCTGAAAACAACCACAACCTGGATGTTGACGAACTGATCGTCGCAGAAGCGTGGGTTGGCAAGAACCTGACACTGAAACGCGGTCGTCCGCGCGCCCGTGGCCGGTTTGGCAAGATCATGAAGCCGTTTGCCGAAATCACGATCAAAGTGCGTCAAGTCGAGGAGCAAGCCTGATGGGTAACAAAGTCAATCCAATCGGTATGCGTCTTCAGGTGAACCGCACCTGGGACAGCCGCTGGTACGCCGACACCAAGGATTACGGGAACCTTCTGCTGGAAGACCTGAAAATCCGTGATTTCATCAAGGATGAGTGCAAGCAGGCCGGTATCGCCCGCGTGATCATCGAACGTCCGCACAAAAAGTGCCGCGTCACGATCCACACAGCACGTCCCGGCGTGATCATCGGCAAAAAAGGCGCCGACATCGAAGTTCTGCGCAAGAAGCTGGCCAACCTGACGGACAGCGAACTGCACCTGAACATCGTTGAAGTGCGCAAGCCGGAACTGGACGCGGCACTGGTTGGCGAAAGCATCGCACAGCAGCTGGAACGCCGGGTGTCTTTCCGTCGTGCCATGAAACGTGCGGTTCAGAACGCCATGCGTATGGGTGCCCTGGGCATCCGCGTGAACGTTGCCGGCCGTCTGGGCGGCGCCGAAATCGCGCGGACCGAATGGTACCGTGAAGGCCGCGTGCCTTTGCACACCCTGCGGGCCGACATCGATTACGCACACGTCGAAGCGACAACTGCTTATGGTATCATCGGGATCAAGACTTGGATCTTCAAAGGTGAAATCATGGAGCACGATCCGCAGGCGCGTGACCGTAAAGCACAAGAACTCCAGGATGGTCCTGCGCCCCGTGGCGCTGGTGGCCGTCGCTAAAGGGGAAGAGAGATGCTTCAACCAAAACGCACGAAGTTCCGCAAACAGTTCAAAGGCTCCATCAAGGGTCTGGCGAAGGGCGGGTCTGACCTGAACTTTGGCACCTATGGTCTGAAAGCCGTTGAGCCCGAGCGGGTTACAGCACGTCAAATCGAAGCGGCACGCCGCGCGATGACACGTCACATGAAACGCCAGGGCCGTGTCTGGATCCGGATTTTCCCGGACGTTCCCGTCACAGCCAAGCCCATCGAAGTTCGTATGGGTAAAGGTAAGGGTTCGGTCGACCGTTGGGCGGCCAAAGTGAAACCCGGCCGTGTGATGTTTGAAATCGACGGCGTCGGCGACGACGTTGCGCGCGAGGCCCTGCGCCTGGCCGCGATGAAGCTGCCGATCAAAACCCGCGTGGTTGTCCGCGAGGACTGGTAACGATTGCGCCCGAGGGCGCAATCAGCCGACAAAGTTAAAAAGCCCCCGTCGAGTGATCGGCGGGGGCTTTTTCTATTTCCAGCTCCAACCACCACAGCCCTTTGCGGCTATGGTCTGGCCATCACATGCAAACCCTCTTACCGTGGCGCGCAGACGACGTTCCGCTCCCGACACAAAGGCCACTGCGATGAAACAAGTCCCCAAGCCCACCACTGACGAAGACCTGATCCGCGAGTTCCTGAACAAGGGCGGCGCGGTCAAGAAGGGCAAGACCAAGCCCATGCCCGCCGACCTAGGGCTCAGCAACAACCAGTGGGGCAACAAGCTGACCAAGGAAGAGAAGGCGCTGGTGAAAGAGCAGGAAGAGGCCCGCAAAGCTGCGAAGAAGGCCTAGGCCAGGGTCAGTTGCCGCTCACTCCCAGCGGTAGTTGAACGACACCGAAACCCGCTCGTCCTCGCTCATGTTCATCGGCACCTCGTGGCGCAGCCAGCTTTCCCACAGCAGCACGTCACCGACAGCGGGGGCGATATAGATGAACGGTTTCATCTCTTCGCGCACGTCTTTCACGCGGGGCGGGGCGGCCATCATCATGGCGTGGCGTGGGTCTTCGAACTTGATGGCGCTGGCGCCCTCGGGCATGGCGACATAGGTGGTGCCGGACACCACGGAATGCGGGTGGATGTGCCCTGAATGGGTGCCGCCCTCGGGCAGGATGTTGATCCACAGATCCTCCAGCACCAGTTTGCGCCCGTCCAGGTCAAAGCCTGCGTCCTCGGCAAAGGCCATCACGTGCTTGTCCAGCGACTTGACCAGATCCGCAAAGATTGGGAACCGCCACGGCAGGTCGGTCAGCGACGCATAAGAGGTGTAGCCCGGAAACCCGTTCTCTTCGCACCAGTCCTGTCCGGCCTCGTCATCCTCGGCGATGGCATAGCACGAGGCCTCCATCTCGGCCGCATCGATGGCGGGGCCGTGTTCGGACAAAAGGGCGTGGTACAGGCGGGTGACGAACAGGGATTTGATGCTGGACATGGTTTTTCCTTAGCGCAGGACGTTGGCAGTGGCGAACGGGGGCCGCAGGCCACCCGCGCCATCCACATCACAGATTGCCAGCCCCCGCAAACTGCGTTGACTCTATCTGACTGGAAAGCTAGCATTTTTCTACTCAGGATTGTTTCTTTTTAAGGATCAATCGCACATTTTGGACGGCATCCGACTTGGAAATGCCACATTTGCTTAAAGGGATTTCACGATGGGTGCACTTGCATTGATGGCGCTGCTGGGTTTCGGGCTTTTCGCGGTGGCGATTGACGGGTCTGACGACGCCGCGGACGACAACGAGCCAGAAACACCGGAAACACCAGAGACACCGACAGATCCTGTCGATCCTGAAACGCCCACCGACCCTGAAACGCCCACCGATCCCGAAACGCCCCCGGTCGAAGGCGTCACGCTGACGCTGGACGGTGATGAAGTCGTCACCGGCACAGAGGGTGCCGACACGCTGGTCGCTGTTGCCGAAAACCAGGAAGAGCAAGCGTTGATTGACGAGACCCAGCAGATCGACCTGTTGGGGGGCGATGACACCGTCACCATCCTGAACGACACGCATCTGGTGATCAACGCGGGCGACGGGGACGATCTGATCGAAAGCCTGGGACTGGGCGTCACGATCAACGGCGATGCGGGCGACGATACCATTTATGCCGGATCGGCTGATCACGCGTTTGGTGGCGAGGGCGACGACGAACTGATCTATCGCGGGGATACGGTGCTGATTGACTCTCCGGCGGTGCTGGAAGGCGGTGAGGGCGACGATCATCTGGTGGGATATGTCGAAACCGGTGCAGCCCCGACCATCTATGACAGCGAGCGGGGCGGCTTCTTTCTGACCGGCGGCGCGGGGGCCGATGTGTATGAGATGAAGCTGGATGTTGTCGACTACGGCGCGGAGGATGCGCCTGATGTTGTCAAGGATACGATCAATTCGTTCAGAGACTTCGATCCCGATGAAGACAGCCTGATTGTTGACCTCAGTGAAGAGGACCGGACGCTTGAGTCCTATGAGATTGATAAGGTGTCCTACACTTACGGGGATCAGACATTTGAATATTCCAACCTGGTCCTGACCTTCGCGGCGACAGACACGCAACCGCAGGTCGAACTGTCGGTTCGGCTCGACAGCCTGGACGTGACCCTTGATGACATCACCATCCTGACGGCGCCGGAACCTGCTATGGCGGTTGGCATGTGATTGGCGGGGCGGGTCGGCAGGTTGTAATTCTGGCCTGCCGACCGGCCCCTCTGGCATCTACGGTAAAGATCAGGATCGCAAGGCAGGCAGGCCGACGCCGGTGCTGTCAAAACCACCGTCCGAGGCGACAACCTGCCCGGTGACATAGCTGGCTTTCTCGGAACAGAGGAATGTAATGACCTCGGCAATCTCGTTCTCTGATCCATAGCGGTTCAGCGGGATCGCGTCGTGATAGGCGTCGATGATCTCTTGGCTGTGCACGGCCATCGCCAGCTTGGTGCGTACGGGACCGGGGCAGACGCAATTGGCGCGGATGCCGTATTCGCCCAACTCAGCAGCCTGTTGTTTGGTCAGATGGATCACCGCAGCCTTTGACGTGCCATAAGCCACGCGCAGGGTCGACGCCCGCAGGCCCGAGATCGATGCGATGTTCAGCAGCGCACCGCGTGTTTCCTTCAGCGACGGGATACAGGCCTGCGAGACCAGGAACACGCCGTCCAGGTTCGTCTCCATCACCCGACGCCAGCGGGCAAAGTCGGTGTCCGCGATGGGGCCGAAATCGGCCACGCCCGCATTGTTCACCACTGCGTCGATACGGCCAAAGCTGGCGCGTACGTCCGACACCATCTGCTCCACCTCATCGGGGTGCGACACGTCACAGACGAAAGGCGAGGCTTCGTTGATGCCTTTGGCGACACTGGCCAGTTCATCGCCGTCGCGGTCCACCATGGCCACGCGCCAGCCCTGTTCGATGAACAAACGTGTTGTGGCAAGGCCGATGCCGCGCGCGGCTCCGGTGACAAGGGCGGTTTTCTGGGTCATGGCAGTCTCGCTGGTTGCATTCACTCCCGATGCGATACCAGTTTGCCCCCCGCAGAGGCAATCGCCCGCAGTCCGCGCGAAGGTCTGCTTTTCAATCCGGGTCAGTCCATGGCATAGCGGTCCAAACCGCCCGACGCCGCGCGCGGCCCAACATTCGCCCGACATATCCCGCAAAGGGGTTGCCATGCTGGGCCATCCCGCGTATTGGCACCTTTCATCATGAACTCCACCAGAATCATGGTCACCCCTCAGGGGCCTACTGGTGATGTTGAAAGGAAAATGGGATGAACGCCCAAGAACTGCGCGACATGACGCCGGACCAGCTGCGCGACAAGCTGGCCGAGCTGAAAAAAGAAAGCTTCAACCTGCGTTTTCAGCAGGCCACAGGCCAATTGGAAAACCCTGCTCAGATCCGCACCGCACGCCGCAACGCCGCGCGTGTGAAAACGATCCTGAACCAAAAAGCTGCAACCGCAGCCACAGCTGAATAAGGACGGCCGACATGCCCAAGCGTATCCTGCAAGGCGTCGTGACCTCCGACGCAAACGAACAAACCATTACCGTGTCCGTCGAGCGCCGCTTTACGCACCCGGTTCTGAAAAAGACCATTCGTAAGTCCAAGAAGTACCGGGCGCACGATGAACAGAATGCCTTCAAGGTCGGTGACACAGTCCGCATTATCGAATGTGCGCCGCGCTCGAAGACAAAACGCTGGGAAGTGTACGCAGGCGCTGACGCCTGAGCCACGCTCTCAACATTAATCGAAACCCTGGGGACAAGGCACGCATCGCCCCCCAAAGGTCGGGAGAAACCAAATGATCCAGATGCAAACCAACCTGGATGTTGCTGACAACAGCGGCGCTCGCCGTGTTCAGTGCATCAAGGTGCTGGGTGGTTCCAAGCGTAAGTACGCATCCGTCGGCGACATCATTGTCGTGTCGGTCAAGGAAGCCATCCCGCGCGGCCGTGTGAAAAAAGGGGACGTCCGCAAGGCCGTCGTCGTTCGCACCGCCAAAGAAGTTCGTCGTGAAGATGGCACCGCCATCCGCTTCGACCGCAACGCCGCCGTCATCCTGAACAACAACAACGAGCCCGTAGGTACACGTATCTTTGGCCCGGTTGTTCGTGAACTGCGCGCCAAGAACTTCATGAAAATCATCTCGCTGGCTCCGGAGGTGCTCTGATGGCTGCGAAGCTTAAAAAAGGCGACAAGGTCGTCATGCTCACCGGCAAGGACAAGGGCAAGCAAGGCACAATCGCCTCTGTTGACCCCAAGTCGAACAAGGCTGTCGTTGACGGTCTGAACATTGCCATCCGCGCCACACGCCAAAGCCAGACCAGCCAGGGCGGCCGCATCCCCAAGGCGATGCCGGTTGACCTGAGCAACATCGCTCTGGTGGACGCAAAGGGCAATCCCACCCGCGTGGGCTTCAAGGTTGAAGGCGACAAGAAAGTGCGCTTTGCCAAGACAACAGGGGACGTGATCTAATGCTTGACGATGCAAAATACACACCCCGTCTGAAAGAGCAGTACCGCGACACCGTGCGTGCGGCCCTGAAAGAAGAGTTCGGCTACAAGAACGAGATGCAAATCCCGCGTCTGGACAAGATCGTCCTGAACATCGGTTGTGGTGCAGAAGCTGTCCGTGACAGCAAGAAAGCCAAATCCGCCCAGGAAGACCTGTCCGCGATCGCAGGCCAGAAGGCATTGACCACAGTTGCCAAGAAATCCATCGCGGGTTTCCGGGTACGTGAAGACATGCCTTTGGGTGCCAAAGTCACCCTGCGTGGCGACCGCATGTACGAATTCCTCGATCGTCTGATCACAATCGCAATGCCCCGTATCCGCGACTTCCGCGGCGTATCGGGCAAATCTTTCGACGGCCGCGGCAACTATGCCATGGGCATGAAAGAGCACATCGTGTTCCCTGAAATCAACTTCGATAAAGTTGACGAAACCTGGGGCATGGACATCGTGATCGCCACGACGGCGAAAACCGACGCAGAAGCCAAGGCGCTGTTGAAAGCTTTCAACATGCCCTTCAATTCGTAAGCGCGGGAAGGATTAGAGATATGGCTAAGAAATCCATGATCGAGCGCGAGAAAAAGCGCGAAGCCCTGGTCAAAAAGTACGCCGCCAAACGCGCCGCACTCAAAGTGATCATCAACGACGAAAGCCAGCCGATGGAGGAGCGTTTCCGCGCTTCCCTGAAGCTGGCGAAACTGCCGCGCAACAGCTCGGCCACACGTTTGCACAACCGGTGCCAACTGACCGGCCGTCCGCACGCGTACTATCGTAAACTGAAAATTTCGCGGATCGCGCTGCGGGACCTTGGCTCGAACGGCCAGATCCCCGGCATGGTCAAGTCGAGCTGGTAAGGAGGGCTTTGGTATGAACGATCCTATCGCAGACATGCTGACACGCATCCGCAACAGCCAGATGCGCGGCAAGTCCACCGTCATGACACCGGCCTCGAAGCTGCGTGCATGGGTTTTGGACGTGCTGGCCGACGAAGGCTATATTCGCGGTTACGAAGCAAAAACAGGCGCTGACGGCCACCCGGCTCTCGAAATCAGCCTGAAATACTACGAAGGCGAACCCGTCATTCGCGAAGTGAAACGGGTCTCAAAGCCCGGTCGTCGCGTCTACATGGGCGTCAATGACATCCCCGTTGTCCGTCAGGGCCTGGGCGTGTCGATTGTCTCCACCCCTAAGGGTGTGATGTCGGATGCAAACGCACGGGCGGCCAATGTTGGCGGCGAAGTGCTTTGCACCGTATTCTAAGGAGGGTTTCATGTCTCGTATTGGTAAGAAACCGGTCAGCCTGCCCAGCGGTGTTTCCGCAACGGTCAGCGGCCAGTCGATCGAAGTCAAAGGCCCCAAAGGCACACGTTCGTTCAAGGCAACGGATGATGTGACCCTGACGGTCGAAGACAACGTCGTGAAAATCACGCCCCGTGGCAAATCCAAGCGCGCGCGCCAGCAGTGGGGCATGAGCCGCACAATGGTCGCGAACCTGGTCACCGGCGTGTCCGAAGGCTTTAAGAAAGAGCTTGAGATCAACGGTGTGGGTTACCGCGCCCAGATGCAGGGCAACACCCTGAAGCTGAACCTCGGCCTGTCCCACGACGTCGACTATCTGCCGCCCGAAGGGGTGACAGTGACCGCGCCGAAGCAGACCGAGATCGTGGTCGAAGGCATTGATGAACAACTCGTCGGTCAGGTTGCAGCGAACATTCGCGCCTGGCGGAAGCCCGAGCCCTACAAAGGCAAAGGCATCAAATACAAAGACGAGTATATCTTCCGCAAGGAAGGCAAGAAGAAGTAAGGACCAGACAGATGGCAAACAGCAAACGGACCCTGTTCCTCAAGCGCCGCCTGCGCGTCCGGAACAAACTTCGCCGCGTGAACGCAGGGCGCATGCGCCTTTCGGTGCACCGCTCGAACAAGAACATCAGCGTTCAGCTGATCGACGATGTGAATGGTGTCACAGTGGCATCGGCTTCCAGCCTCGAGAAAGATCTCGGCGTTGTTGGCAAGAACAACATCGACGCGGCCACCAAGGTCGGTTCTGCGATTGCAGAGCGCGCGAAGAAAGCAGGCGTGGAAGAAGCATACTTCGACCGCGGCGGCTTCCTCTTTCATGGCAAGGTGAAGGCTCTGGCCGACGCTGCGCGTGAAGGTGGTTTGAAGATCTAAGACCAACGCAAGTCGCCCCTTGCCTGTGCAGGGGGCGGCTTCGATGATCCGGGGGAACGTGTCCCACCAGGATTGAGACATTCGGCGCAAGCCACCAATGAAAAGGAAGTTCTCATGGCAGAACGTGAAAACCGCCGCGGCCCGCGCCGCGACCGGGAAGAAACACCGGAATTCGCAGACCGTCTGGTCGCGATCAACCGCGTCAGCAAAACCGTCAAGGGTGGTAAGCGCTTTGGCTTCGCTGCACTGGTTGTTGTAGGCGATCAAAAAGGCCGCGTCGGCTTTGGCAAAGGTAAAGCGAAAGAGGTCCCCGAGGCCATTCGCAAAGCCACCGAGCAAGCCAAGCGCCAGATGATCCGCGTGCAACTGCGCGAAGGCCGCACCCTGCACCACGACATGGAAGGTCGCCACGGCGCCGGCAAGGTCGTGATGCGCACAGCACCAGAAGGTACCGGTATCATCGCCGGTGGTCCGATGCGTGCCGTTTTCGAAATGCTCGGCGTCAAGGACGTTGTGTCCAAGTCGATCGGTTCGCAAAACCCGTACAACATGATCCGCGCCACCATGGACGGCCTGAAGAAAGAGGCTTCGCCTCGTTCGGTTGCCCAACGTCGTGGTAAAAAAGTGGCTGACATTCTGCCCAAGCGCGAAGACAACGTCGAGTCGTCCGCTCAAGTGGCTGAGGAGGCATAAGCATGGCCAAGACTATCGTCATCAAACAAATCGGTTCCCCGATCCGCCGCCCTGCAAAACAGCGCGCAACTCTGATCGGCCTGGGCCTGAACAAGATGCACCGTGTGCGCGAGCTGGAAGATACACCTTCCGTGCGCGGCATGATCAACTCGATCCCGCACATGGTCGAGATCATCGAAGAAAAGGGCTGAACATCTGGCAGGGTGTAATGCCCGACAGATGGAACGCCAGACGCCTCGCAGGAAACTGCGGGGCGTTTTGCTGTTTTGAGCTACCGTTCCACTGCATCAGCGCCAACCCCACTGTTAAAAGCCCGGGACAAGGCGCGCAGTGCCGCCGGGCAGCGCCCGACCGGCCGTCACGCCGGAGGCGTGCCTAAAACAATCGGCGCACCTTTGGTGCGACGGGCGGGCGCTTCTTCACCGTATCGCGGTTCATTACCCACACGCCAAAGATTAGAAATAAAGTGGCATCCACCCACGGCTCGATGCCCACCCGCGGTCGGGCGCTGCCCTATGTGGCTTTGGTGGCACGTCCCCCCCGCACAGCCATGCAGCCCACGCAGGACGGTAATGCCATCTCGTCCGTGGTGCGGGGCAGGGGGCGTGACTATGTCCACCTCAACGCCACCACTCACTCACGGACCTGGTCATATACGCTCGTATCGCCATGTTCTCGCTTGCAGCTACTGGCCTGATGGCACTGGCCGCCGCTTTCAAAGCCGCGTGGAACGCAGAGCCCGTTCCCAGCCGCTCTGAGTACCTGCGTCAGACAGCGCACCGCTGAGCTTCTCCGGGGTATCACCGTGCGCCCCGCTCACGCCGCATTAACCGGCACCGCGTAAACCTTTGCGCGTTGCAACACCCAGCCGAGGGGGCCAAAACCCCCAAGGCATCCACAGGATAGAGGCCCCTGACAAGGGCCACACTGAACAGTTCAGGGTGCAGGCCCCCAAGCCTGTCTCGTAGATCCGATCTGGCGGCGCCGCCCTTTTTACCGGCCCACACCAACACCCAGATACGAACAGACACCGAAACTGCCCCGACCAACCGTCGCGGCAGCCCTTTCGTGTGCCGAATCGCCGCTGGGCTTGCCCCTATCTCCCTCTTGCCCTGCAGCACACCATCCCTTATACGCCCCCAGTGGCCACCGATCCGGCTCACAAGAATCATGAAACGCCGCGTTTGACCGCTCCCGTCGCTGGGGGTCACATCCGGCAAAAGGAGAAGCGACATGAAACTGAATGAACTGCGCGATAACGAAGGCGCCACCAAAAAACGCAAGCGCGTTGGTCGTGGCCCCGGCTCCGGCACCGGTAAGATGGGTGGCCGTGGTATCAAAGGTCAGAAATCCCGTTCGGGTGTGGCGATCAATGGCTACGAAGGCGGCCAGATGCCCCTGTACCAACGTCTGCCCAAGCGTGGCTTTACCAAGCCGAACCGCAAATCCTATGCCGTTGTGAACCTGGGCCTGATCCAGAAATTCATCGACGCCAAGAAAATCGACGGCGCTGCCGCGATCACCGAAGATGTGCTGATCTCCTCGGGTCTGGTGCGTCGCAAACTGGACGGCATCCGCGTTCTGGCCAAGGGCGAAGTGACCTCGAAACTGGACCTGCAAGTGACCGGCGCGTCGAAATCCGCGGTCGAAGCTGTCGAAAAAGCTGGCGGTTCGCTGACAGTCACAACAGCGGCAGCGGCCGAGTAAACCTTACTCGAACCTTGTGGGTCGGCGCAGTCCGGCTTACATAGCCTTGAGTTTTCCTTAACGCCGCCCGCCGGAAAACGGCTTGGGCGGCGTTTTCGCAACAGAAAGAGCCGATATATGGTATCCGCCGTCGAAAACATGGCCGCCAACACCAGCTGGGCTGCGTTGGGCAAGGCCACGGACCTGCGCAACCGCATCCTGTTCACCCTTGGCCTGCTGATTGTCTACCGACTGGGCACGTTCATTCCCGTTCCGGGCATCGACGGCGCTGCATTGCGTGACTTCATGGAAGGCGCGGGGCAGGGCATCGGCGGCATGGTGTCGATGTTCACCGGCGGCGCGCTGGGGCGGATGGGCATTTTTGCCCTTGGGATCATGCCCTATATTTCAGCCTCGATCATCATCCAGCTTCTGACCTCGATGGTGCCTTCGCTTGAGCAGCTCAAGAAAGAAGGCGAACAGGGGCGCAAGAAGATCAACCAATACACCCGCTACGGCACCGTGGCGCTGGCGACCTTGCAGGCTTATGGCCTTGCCGTCAGCCTTGAGGCGGGCGACCTGGTCACCGATCCGGGCATCTATTTCCGCGTCGCTTGCCTGATCACGCTGGTCGGCGGCACCATGTTCCTGATGTGGCTGGGTGAGCAAATCACCTCGCGCGGCATCGGCAACGGCATTTCGCTGATCATCTTCGTCGGCATCATCGCCGAAGTGCCCGCAGCACTGGCGCAGTTCTTTGCCAGCGGCCGCAGCGGTGCCATCAGCCCTGCGGTGATTGTGGGCGTGATTGTCATGGTGATCGTGACCATCATGTTCGTGGTCTTCATGGAGCGCGCCCTGCGCAAGATCCACATTCAGTACCCGCGCCGTCAGGTCGGCATGAAGGTCTATGACGGCGGTTCGTCGCACCTGCCCGTCAAAGTGAACCCAGCAGGCGTGATCCCCGCGATCTTTGCCTCCTCGCTGTTGCTGTTGCCGGTGACCATCAGCACCTTCTCGGGCAATTCGACCAACCCGGTGATGAGCTGGCTGCTGGCCAACTTTGGCCCCGGCCAGCCGCTGTACCTGCTGTTCTTCGTGGCGATGATTGTCTTCTTTGCCTATTTCTACACCTTCAACGTCAGCTTCAAACCTGACGAGGTTGCGGAGAACCTGAAGAACCAGAACGGCTTTGTGCCCGGTATCCGTCCCGGCAAGAAAACCGCCGACTATCTGGAATATGTGGTCAACCGTATCCTGGTGCTGGGCGCTGCCTATCTGGCGCTGGTCTGTCTGCTGCCGGAGATCCTGCGCAGCCAGTTCACCATTCCCTTCTACTTCGGTGGTACATCGGTGCTGATCGTCGTGTCGGTGACCATGGACACGATCCAACAAATCCAATCCCACCTGCTGGCCCACCAATACGAAGGGCTGATCGAAAAATCGAACCTGCGTGGCAAAGGCAAAGGGGGAAAACCCCGCAAGAAACGGAGCCCCGTGCGTCGATGAATATAATTCTGCTTGGACCGCCAGGAGCGGGCAAAGGAACGCAGGCCCGTATCCTGGTCGAAGAGCATGGCATGGTGCAGCTCAGCACCGGTGACATGCTGCGCGCCGCCAAGGAAAGCGGCACCGAGATGGGTGACATCGTGGCCGACGTGATGGCCCGTGGCGCTCTGGTGACGGACGACATCGTGATCGGCCTGATCCGCGAACAGCTGAACACGGTCAATGCGAACGGGTTCATCTTTGACGGCTTCCCGCGCACGCTGGCACAGGCCGATGCGCTGACCAACCTGCTGGCCGCCGAAGGCGAGAGTCTGGATGCGGTGGTCGAGATGGAAGTGGACGACGACGCGCTGGTGGCCCGTATCACCGCGCGGTCGACCTGTGGTGATTGTGGCGAGGTCTATAACGACAACACCAAGCCACAGCCCGCCGATGGCAAGTGCAGCAACTGCGGTGCATCCGATTTCCGCCGCCGCGCAGACGACAATGAGGAAAGCCTCAGAACCCGTCTGATGGAATACTACAAGAAAACCTCGCCGCTGATTGGCTACTATTACGCCAAGGGCATGTTGACCAAGATCAACGGCCTGGGCGAGATCGCGACAGTGAAAGCCGCCATCGACAAGGCGCTTTCCTAAGCCGGACAAAGGGGATGGGCACATGAGCTTTAACCAGATTATCGCGGTAACGCTTTTCGGTTTGGCTGCCCTCCCTGCTTCGGCCCAGAACATTCTCAGCAATCCCGGACTGTGCGCTGCCGATGATGGCGAACAGGAACTGGCGGGTGTGGCTTATCTGTACGACACATCCGTCGAGGCGCATTGGCGCGCATGTGCGTGGGACACGCCTCTGGACTATGCGCCCGGCCTGATCGCCGAAGTCAACGCGCGCTGTGACGGACAGGACGGAGCCGATGACGTGCGGCTGAAGATCGCGGTGAACGGGCAGGGGCGCGTGACCATCGCGGGGATGAACGGCAGCACCGGATTGCCCGATTACTATTTCCCGTGCAGCCGCTGGGGCTTTAAAGGTTAGGTCGCAAGGCCCACCAATAGCACTTCGCCGCCCCTTGGCGCACTGTTATCCACAGGGGGGTTGACCCTGCGCGGCAAGGCACATAATTAGCGCTATCTCGAAAGAGAATCGCAAGTTCTGACCGGGTCGCACCCGACAAGAACAGATCACCTGATCAGCGGCGGCCCGTAGCAGCGATGCTTCGGGCTTATGTTGTGAAAAAAGGGCCCGGAACTACGGGCTCGCAACGAAAAAGGAATATGACACGTGGCACGTATCGCCGGCGTTAACATCCCCACTGCAAAGCGGGTTCCAATCGCCCTCACCTACATCACCGGTATCGGTAACACTTCGGCCAAAGCCATCTGCGAAGCAGTTGGCATCGACGCATCGCGTCGTGTGAACGAACTGTCCGACGCCGAAGTTCTGAAAATCCGTGAGCACATCGACGAAAACTACACCGTCGAAGGTGACCTGCGTCGTGACACGCAGATGAACATCAAACGCCTGATGGACCTGGGCTGCTACCGTGGCCTGCGTCACCGTCGCAACCTGCCCGTCCGTGGTCAGCGTACTCACACCAACGCACGTACTCGCAAGGGCCCCGCAAAGGCCATTGCCGGTAAGAAGAAATAAGGGAGGCTCTGATCAATGGCACGCGATAAGACACGTACAAAGAAAAAAGAGCGCAAGAACATCGCCGCTGGTGTGGCGCATGTGAACTCTTCCTTCAACAACACCAAGATCCTGATCTCGGACGTTCAAGGCAATGCGATTGCATGGTCGTCCGCAGGCACCATGGGCTTCAAAGGGTCGCGTAAATCGACACCTTACGCTGCCCAGATGGCCGCCGAAGATGCAGGCAAAAAAGCACAAGACCACGGCGTGAAAACGCTGGAAGTCGAAGTGCAAGGCCCCGGCTCGGGTCGTGAGAGCGCATTGCGCGCCCTGGCGGCTGTCGGCTTCAACATCACGTCGATCCGTGACGTGACACCGATGGCCCACAACGGCTGCCGTCCGCCGAAACGCCGCCGCGTCTAAGCTGACTTTTACTATCGGGGCTGCGTGTTTGCACGCGGCCCCAATCCGCTTTTTTGAAACCTCGGGAGTCTGCTCCTTCGGGACATAGGGACAGACAGGAATGGAGGGACGTATGATCCACAAAAATTGGGCTGAATTGATCAAGCCTCAGCAGCTTGACGTGAAACCGGGCAATGACCCGGCCCGTCAGGCCACAGTCATCGCCGAACCGCTGGAACGCGGCTTTGGTCTGACCATGGGCAACGCCCTGCGCCGCGTGCTGATGAGCTCGCTGCAAGGTGCGGCCATCACATCGGTGCAAATCGACAACGTGCTGCACGAGTTTTCTTCGGTGGCTGGTGTGCGTGAAGACGTGACCGACATCATCCTGAACCTCAAGGGCGTCAGCCTGAGCATGGAAGTCGAAGGGCCCAAGCGCCTGTCGATTTCGGCAAAAGGTCCGGGCGTTGTCACCGCCGGCGACATCTCGGAAAGCAATGGCATTGCAATTCTGAACCGCGAGCACGTGATCTGCCACCTGGATGACGGTGCCGATCTGTACATGGAACTGACGGTCAACACCGGCAAGGGCTATGTCGCAGCCGACAAGAACAAACCCGAAGACGCGCCCATCGGCCTGATCCCGATCGACGCGATCTATTCGCCCGTCAAACGCGTCAGCTATGACGTGCAGCCGACCCGCGAAGGTCAGGTTCTGGACTATGACAAGCTGACCATGAAAGTGGAAACAGACGGTTCGATCACGCCGGACGACGCCGTGGCCTTTGCCGCGCGTATCCTGCAGGACCAGCTGGGCATCTTCGTCAACTTCGACGAGCCGGAATCGGCTTCGCGTCAGGACGACGACGACGGTCTCGAGTTCAACCCGCTTCTGCTGAAGAAAGTGGACGAACTGGAACTGTCCGTGCGTTCGGCAAACTGCCTGAAGAACGACAACATCGTCTATATCGGCGACCTGATCCAGAAGACCGAAGCAGAAATGCTGCGCACGCCGAACTTTGGCCGCAAGTCCCTGAACGAGATCAAGGAAGTGCTGTCGGGCATGGGTCTGCACCTTGGCATGGACGTCGAGGACTGGCCACCAGACAACATCGAGGATCTGGCGAAGAAATTCGAAGATTCCTTCTAAGACGACCCCGAGGCGGGGGAGACCCCGCCCCGGACCACGACTGGGCGAAATGCCCCAAGGAGAGCCCAAGACACGCATCGCGGGCCAGACAAAGCAAAACAGCCCGTAGAGGGCACATCTAGGAGAACGAACATGCGTCACGCACGTGGATACCGCCGCCTGAACCGCACACATGAGCACCGCAAGGCGCTGTGGGCAAACATGGCCGGCTCGCTCATCGAACATGAGCAAATCAAGACAACCCTGCCCAAAGCGAAAGAGCTGAAGCCGATCATCGAGAAAATGATCACGCTGGCGAAACGCGGTGACCTGCACGCCCGCCGTCAGGCCGCATCGAAGCTGAAACAAGACGCTTTCGTCGAGAAACTGTTCGCAGTTCTGGGCCCGCGCTACAAAGACCGCCAAGGTGGTTACGTCCGCGTCCTGAAAGCCGGTTTCCGTTACGGTGACATGGCGCCCATGGCGATCATCGAATTCGTAGACCGCGACCGCGACGCCAAAGGCGCCGCAGACAAAGCGCGTCTGGTCGAAGTCGAAGCCGAAGATTGATTTTTGTTTAGGCCTGCGGGTCTGGACATCGAAACGCCGCCCCGGATCGGGGCGGCGTTTTGCGTTTGTACGAGAGGTTAAGCGGTTTCCATCTCGTGCTTGACGATTTTCTCGATTTCGCTCACCGAATGGTTGGTCAGCGTTTTCGGGATCTCGGCCACGATCTTGTCAGTCACTTCCGAATGCATTTCCTCGCGCAGGATGCCCAGGACTTTCGGGCTGGCCACGATCACCAGCTTCTTGAAGTGACCCGCGTGGGCTTCCTTGTACAGCATGTCCGACAGGTCCTTGGCAAAGCGTTCCTTGGCCAGTTCGTGCCAGTCGGTGTCATCCAGCGCCGAGCGTTGGTTCACCCCGCCATCCTGCATCCGCCCGGGCCGGTTGGCCGATTGCTCGCGGTCTGACGGGTTGTCCTGCTGTTCGGTGTCCGTGACTTCAAAATTCGGGTCCTGAAGGTCGGTCAGGTTGCGCATGAACAGCGCCTTTTCACTGTCCGTCACCACGATCCAGGTGTCTTTTTCCAGCTTTGCCATTACGAATGTCCTTTCCTGAACAGTTTCAGGGGGTAAACGGATGGGAAGGGGTGGGGGTTCCGTGTGCTGGCGACCAGGGGCAAAGCCCCGCCGGTGCCCCCGGTGTCCCAGCCTTGCAATTGCCGTCCCGTCTGGGCATATCCCAAGGGCAAACCGGAGGTGCCATGAGACGTTTCATCCTTGCCGCAACATTGGTTTTCACAGCCCTGGGCGCTCAGGCGCAGACCATGGACAAAGTCCCGCAAAGCCAGGGCGAAATCTCGCTCAGTTTCGCACCCGTGGTGCGACAGGCGGCCCCCGCAGTGGTCAACATCTACGCCAAATGGGTGACCGAGGGACGCCAGACCCCGTTCATGAACGACCCTTTCTTTGACCGCTTCTTTGAGGGCATGGGCCGCCGCGAGCCGCGCGTGCAAAGCTCGCTTGGCTCGGGCGTGATCCTCAGTGCCGACGGGCTGATGGTCACCAATTACCATGTGGTCGGCATGGCCACCGAAATCCGCGTGGTCCTGACCGACCGCACAGAATATGCCGCCGACGTGCTGCTGGCCGATGAGGACAGCGATCTGGCGGTGCTGCAACTGGTCGGCGCGCACGATCTGCCCTTTGTCACCCTGCGCGACAGCGCCACGGTCGAGGTGGGCGAACTGGTGCTGGCCATCGGCAACCCCTTTGGCGTCGGGCAAACCGTGTCCAGCGGCATCGTGTCTGGCCTCGCGCGGTCGGGCGGGGCCGGGGGCGCAGGGCATGGGTATTTCATCCAGACCGACGCGCCGATCAACCCCGGCAACTCGGGTGGCGCGCTGGTGGACATGGGTGGCCGCGTGATCGGTATCAACACCCGCATCGTCAGCAAATCGGGCGGCTCGAACGGCATCGGCTTCGCGATCCCTGCGGGGCTGGTCCACAGCTTTGTCGAACAGGCACAGGCGGGGGCCACCTCCTTTGGCCGTCCGTGGGCGGGGATGACGGGCCAGCCGGTTGATTATGACATGGCGCAGTCGCTGAACCTGCCATCGGTCAGCGGTATCGTGGTGTCGGGCATGCACCCCAGCAGCCCGTTTCTGTCCGCAGGCTTCGAAGTGGGCGATGTTATTGCCGCGGTGGACGGCCTGCCCGTCAACACGCCGTCGGAAATGGTGTATCGCATGACCGTCACGGGCCTGGGCAAGACATCTCAGATCACGCGGCTGCGTGACGGCAAGGCAGAGGATATCGCGGTGGAACTGGTGGCCGCCCCCGATGATCCACCCCGCGATCCGCAGACCTTTGGCCCGCAGTCGCGCTTTCCCGGGCTGACCGTGGCACGCATCAATCCGGCGGTGATTGCCGAAATGAACCTGCCGATCGAGGCCGAGGGCGTTGTGGTCACGCAACTGGAAGGCCCCGCCGCCCGTTCGGGACTGCGCCCCGGTGACATCATCGAAACGCTGAACGATGTGGCGATCACCGATCCGGAAATGTTCCGGAAAACGCTTGAGGCTTCGGGCCGCTGGTATGCCTTCGGGCTGATCCGTGACGGACGCCGTGCCGGACTGCGGTTGCGCGGTGGCTGATCTGTTTGACACCCCCGGTGGGCCGGAAGCGCCCGCCAAGGGCCGCCCGCTGGCGGACCGCCTGCGTCCTGCGCGGCTGGACGAGGTGATCGGGCAGGATCACATCCTTGGCCCCGATGCGCCGCTGGGCGTGATGCTGGCAGGGGACACCCTGAGTTCCCTGATTTTCTGGGGACCGCCCGGCGTGGGCAAGACCACCATCGCGCGCCTGCTGGCGGGGGAAACCGATCTGCATTTCGTGCAGATCAGCGCGATCTTTACCGGCGTGCAGGACCTGAAGAAAGTTTTCGAATCCGCCCGCATACGCCGCCAGAACGGGCAGGGCACATTGCTGTTCGTTGACGAGATTCACCGTTTCAACAAGGCGCAGCAGGACGGGTTCCTGCCTCACATGGAAGACGGCACAATCCTGTTGGTGGGGGCCACCACCGAGAACCCCAGTTTCGAGCTGAACGCCGCGCTTATGTCCCGCTCGCAGGTGCTGGTGCTGCAGCGGCTTGAGCTGAAAGACCTTGAACTGTTGGCGCAACGGGCCGAACAGGAACTGGGCCGCGCCCTGCCGCTGGACGGTCCCGCGCGTGAGGCGCTGCTGGAGATGGCGGATGGCGACGGGCGGGCGCTGTTGAACCTGATCGAACAGGTCAGCGGCTGGAAGGTTGACGGCAACCTTGGCCCCGACGCGCTGGCCACCCGCCTGATGCGCCGTGCGGCGCAATACGACAAAAGCGGCGAACATCACTACAACCTGATCTCGGCCTTGCACAAATCGGTGCGCGGGTCCGACCCGGACGCGGCGCTCTACTGGTTCGCGCGGATGCTGGAGGGCGGCGAAGACCCCCGCTATCTGGCCCGCCGCATCACCCGCATGGCGGTCGAGGACATCGGGCTGGCCGATCCGAACGCGCAAGCGGTCTGCCTGCAAAGCTGGGAAACCTATGAACGTCTTGGCAGCCCCGAGGGCGAACTGGCGCTGGCGCAGGCGCTGACCTATCTGGCGCTGGCGCCGAAATCGAACGCCGCCTACGTCGCCTACAAGGCCGCGCGTCAGGCGGCGAAAAAGACTGGCTCGATGATGCCGCCCAAACACATCCTGAACGCGCCGACCGGCATGATGAAGGATCAGGGGTACGGCTCGGGCTATGCCTATGACCACGATGCCGAGGACGGGTTTTCGGGGCAGAACTATTTCCCCGATGGGATGAAGCGGCCGGTTCTCTACAATCCGGTTGAGCGCGGGTTTGAGCGGGATCTGAAGAAACGTCTGGATTACTTCGTTAAGTTGCGGGCCAAGCGGGAAGGGTGAGGTTTGGCTTGAGGCCAAAATGACCTTGCCACATAGGGCAGCGCCCGACCGCGGGTGGGCATCACGACGCTCATGACTGCCACTTTATTTTTAGTCTTTGGCGTGCGGGAGAAGAGGTGAAACACGGTGAGGAAGCGCCCGCCCATGGGGCGGTCGGGCGCTGCCTCTCACACATTGCAAAGCAATGTGTTGCCGGCAGGTGTTCGCTTTGCGAACACCGAGAGGCCGGCGGCACTTCGTGCCTTGATTCCGGGCTTTGGTGGATGCCTGTTGCGTCCTGCCAACCGGATATACGTGCAGACCGCCGCGCGGCTTGGCGATTGGGTCGGATCGGCCTGACACGGCGCGCTGAGAGCCTAAGGCTCCCCCGCGCACCCAATGCGAAAGCCGAGGAAAACTTGACTCTTCCGCGTGGCCGCGCGATGGACGCGCCATGATCTCGACCCTGACCCTCGTTGCCCTCGGCGGTGCCATCGGTGCCAGCCTGCGCTATTTGTTTGGCGTGGCCGTGATGCGCGTGGTTGGTGCGACCCAATTCCCCCTTGCGATCATCGGGGTGAATGTCATCGGGTCGGTGCTGATGGGGGTATTCGTGGTGGCTGCGGCGCAGCGGGGGCTGACGCATCTGTCGCCCCTGGTGATGACCGGGCTGCTGGGCGGGTTCACCACTTTTTCCGCCTTTTCGCTGGAAACCGTCGGCCTGATCGAGCGGGGCCAGTTCGGCCTTGCCGCGGCCTATGTCACCTTGTCCGTGGGGTGTTCGGTGCTGGGCCTGATGCTGGGCATGATACTTGCCCGAGGAGCTTTTGTATGAGCCGTGTTCAAACCGTCACCGTGGCCCCCGACGAGGCCGACCAGCGACTGGACCGCTGGATGAAGAAACGCTTTCCGCAGGTCAGCCAGGGCATGATCGAGAAATTCTGCCGCAAGGGTGAAATCCGTGTCGAAGGCGGGCGGGTGAAATCCGCGACTCGTCTTGAGGCGGGGCAAAGCGTGCGCATTCCGCCGCTGCCAGACGAGGCCGCGCCGGTGATTCAGCGCACGCGGATTTCCGACGCAGATGCCAAGATGATCCGCAACTGTGTGATCTACCGCGACGATCATGTGATCGCGCTGAACAAGCCCCCCGGGCTGGCCGTGCAGGGTGGCTCGGGTCAGGCGGATCGCCATGTCGATGCGCTGTCGGATGCGCTGATTTTCGACGCCGAGGAAAAACCGCGCCTGGTGCACCGGCTGGACCGCGACACGTCGGGCGTGCTGTTGCTGGCGCGCACGCGGCTGGCGGCCAAGGCGCTGACCGCGTCGATGCGCCACCGCGAAACCCGCAAGATTTACTGGGCCATCGTCGCCGGTGTGCCCACGCCCTATCTGGGCGAGGTCCGTTACGGGCTGGTCAAGGCCGGTGGCCACGGCAAGGGTGGCGAGGGCGAGAAGATGATCGCCGTGCATCCGCGCGACGTGGACAGCACGCCGGGCGCGAAACGGGCACACAGCCTCTATGCCACGCTGTTCCGCGTGGGGTCGCGTGCGTCCTGGGTGGCACTGGAGCCGATCACCGGCCGCACCCACCAGCTGCGCGCGCATATGGCCGAAGTGGGCCACCCGATTGTCGGTGACGGCAAATACGGCGGCTCGGGTCAGGAAAACCTGGGCGACGGCTGGGGCGCGCAACTGGGCGGGATCATTTCGAAAAAGCTGCACCTGCACGCGCGGATGATGCGGTTCGAGCATCCCCACACCCGCAAGGTGATCACGATCACGGCGGAACTGCCCGACCACATGGCCCACAGCTGGGAGACCTTTGGCTGGACCGAGGATCTGGCCGCAGAAGATCCCTTTGAGTCGTTGCAATGACGGCACCGCTGCGGCTGGTGATATTCGACGTGGACGGCACGCTGGTCGACAGTCAGGGGCATATCGTGGCCTCGATGACGGCGGCGTTTCAGGCGCTGGGGGCCGCGGTGCCCACGCGCGAGGCGATCCTTGGCATCGTGGGGCTGTCGCTGGATGTTGCAGTGCCGCGTCTGGCCCCCACGCTGTCCGGCGCGCAACATGGCGCGTTGGTGCAGGGGTACAAGGACAGTTACCGCAGGCTGCGACTGGCCCATGGTGCGGCAGAGGCTTCGCCATTGTACCCCGGCGCGCTTGAGGCGCTGCAAAGGCTGGCAGCAAACGATGACATCCTGCTGGGCGTTGCCACGGGCAAATCCAAACGCGGCCTTGATGCGCTGATCGAGGCGCACGGGCTGGAGCGGATGTTCGTCACCCGCCAATGCGCCGATTTCCATCCCTCGAAACCGCATCCGTCGATGATCCACGCTGCCCTGAGCGAGGCGGGCGTTGATGCGGCACATGCGGTGATGGTCGGCGACACCAGCTTTGACATGGACATGGCGCAGGCCGCCGGGGTGACCGGCATTGGCGTCACCTGGGGCTATCACGCGCCTGCTGCCCTCACGGCAGCCACGCACATCGTGCAGGACTTTGACGCCCTGCACAGCACGATCACGACACATTGGAGCCTGCCCGTATGAGCGAGTGGAAGCAAAAGAAGTTCTGGACCAAGTCCGAAGTGACCGAAGCCGAGGGCGGCTTTGGCGTTGCACTGGACGGGCGGGGCGTGAAAACGCCCGCCAAGGCTCCGCTGGTGGTGCCGTCGCGCACCATGGCGCAGGCGATTGCCGATGAATGGGCGGCGCAAGAGGGCACCGTGGACCCGATGACCATGCCGTTCACACGCAGCGCCAATGCCGCCATCGACAAGGTGCGCGTGCAGCACGCCGAAGTGGCCGACCTGGTGGCCGCATATGGTGATGCCGACCTGTTGTGCTACCGCGCGGCAAGCCCCGAGGGGCTGGTGGCGCGGCAGGCGGAAAAATGGGACCCGCTGCTGGACTGGGCCCAAGAGGCGCTGGACGTGAAGCTGGTGACACTTCAGGGCGTGATGCATGTGCCGCAAGACCCGCGCGCACTGGAGACGCTGGTGCGTAAAACCCATGCCCTGGACCCATTCGAGCTGACCGCTTTTCACGATCTTGTCAGCCTGTCGGGGTCGCTGATCATCGGTTTTGCGGCTTTGCATGACGCTAGGGCAGCGTCGGATTTGTGGCATCTTTCGCGTCTGGACGAGGAATGGCAGGCCGAATTCTGGGGCAATGACGACGAGGCAGACGCCCATGCGGCGATCAAGAAAGCCTCGTTTTTACACGCAAAATCCTTTGTGGAGGCCCATCGCGCGGGCTGATTTTGGCGCGCGCCAAAAACATGGGCATCAGGGACACCTGATCCATCGTTTTCCGTGATCCCACTCTTGACGTACGAAGATGAATCCGACCACACTGCCCCTTATCGACAGGGGCAAATCCCTGTCAGTATCGCCTCCGGCTGCAAAAGCCGGTCGAGCCGTCCGAACGGGGCGGAAAATCAGGAAGAGGTAAAAATGAAAAAAACAGCTATTTTTGGTGCACTGACCATCGCAGGTCTGGCCGCCGGCGCAGCCGCTGCTGGCACACTTGACGATGTCAAAGCACGCGGAAAACTGAACTGTGGTGTGACAACCGGTCTGGTGGGTTTTGCGGCCCCCGATGCGAACGGCAAATGGGAAGGCTTTGACGTTGCAGTATGCCGCGCAGTCGCCGCTGCTGTTCTGGGTGACGGCGATGCCGTCGAATTCGTTCCGACAACAGGCAAGACACGCTTTACCGCGCTGGCCTCGGGTGAAATCGACGTTCTGGCCCGTAACACCACATGGACCTTCTCGCGCGATGTTGACCTGAAGTTCAACTTTATCGGCGTCAACTACTATGACGGCCAAGGCTTCATGGTTCCCAAGGCTTTGGGCGTGTCCTCGGCAAAGGATCTGGACGGCGCGACCGTTTGTATCCAGACCGGCACAACAACCGAGCTGAACCTGGCGGACTTCTTCCGCACCAACAACATCAGCTACGAGCCGGTTCCGATCGAAACCAACGCCGAAGCGCAGCAGCAGTACCTTGCCGGTGCCTGTGACGTTTACACCACCGACGCATCGGGTCTGGCCGCGACTCGCGCCACATTCGAGACACCCGGCGATCACATCCTGCTGCCCGAAATCATCTCGAAAGAGCCGCTGGGCCCGCTGGTCCGTCACGGCGATGACGAATGGGGCGACGTGGTTGCATGGACCCTGTACGCGCTGATCGCAGCGGAAGAGCTGGGCGTGACCTCGGCCAACGTTGCGGAAATCGGCACCAGCACCAACAACCCCGAGATCAAGCGTCTGCTTGGCACCGAGGGCACGCTGGGTGAAATGATGGGCGTCGACGCGGACTGGGCTGCCAAAGCCATCGCGGTTGGCGGCAACTATGGTGAAATCTTTGCCAAGAACATCGGCGAAGAGACACCCATCGGTCTGGCCCGTGGCCTGAACGCACAATGGACCAACGGCGGCCTGATCTACGCGCCCCCGTTCCGTTAAGTTGAAAACGCCGAAGGGCGCGGGTCATACCGCGCCCTTCGCGCAACCGGCATGACCATGATGCCAGACTAAAAAACGAACCGGCCGATATAAGCATCACAAGATGCACCGACACAGGCACGGGACACAGGGAACAGTTTCATGACAACACTCACCGACCCCCCCAAGGGTGCGTTCCGGCCATCTATGCTGCTGTACGATTCGCGGTATCGCTCGCTGACCTTGCAGGCGATTGCGGCCATCGTTCTGGCGTGCTGCTTTTTGTATCTTTATTCCAACCTGGCCGCCAACCTGCGCGCCGCGGGTTTGAATATCTCCTACGCTTTTCTCGGCAACCCTGCGGGCTATGACATCAACCAGACGTTGATCGACTATACCAGCCAGTCCACCAACTGGCGCGCGGCTGTTGTCGGCATCCTGAACACGCTGCTGGTGGCCTTTCTGGCCTGTATCACAGCCACGGTCTTTGGTGTGCTGGCGGGTGTGCTGCGCCTGTCGCCCAACTGGTTGGTGCGCAAGCTGATGGCGTTCTACGTCGAAATCTTCCGCAACATTCCGGTGCTGATCTGGATCATCATCATCTTTACCATCATGACGGCGGTGCTGCCTTCGCCCAGCGCGTTCCGGGGCGAAAATGCCAGCAGTTCCATGCTGTTTGATGCCGTGGCCATGACCAACCGGGGCGTTTACGTGCCGGGTCCCTATTTCACACGGGGTTTTGGCGCCGAGGGCAATGGCGCGCTGAACTGGCTGCTGGTGATTGCCGTGCTGGTCGGGTCGCTGATTGCGACACGTATGGTCACCGCTTCGGCGGATGCAAAGCAGGCCGCGACCGGTGTGCGCCCCAAAACGCTGTGGCTGAACCTGGGCATCTGGTTCGTGCCGGTCATCGTGGTGTTGTTCGCGCTGGGGCTGACGTGGGACTATCCCGCTCTCAAAGGCTTCAACTTTCAGGGTGGCCTGAAAATCGGCGGTCCGCTGATCGCGCTGTGGTTCGCCTTGTCGATCTACACCGGTGCCTTTATCGCGGAAAACGTCCGCGCGGGCATTCAGGCGGTCTCGAAGGGCCAGACCGAAGCCGCTGCCGCCCTGGGCCTGCGCCCGCGCCGGATCATGGGGTTGGTTGTTCTGCCGCAGGCGCTGCGGGTCATCATCCCGCCGCTGATTTCGCAATACCTGAACATCACCAAGAACTCTTCGTTGGCGATTGCCGTGGGCTATGCCGACATCACCGCGACGCTGGGGGGGATCACTCTGAACCAGACGGGCCGCGCGATCGAATGCGTGCTGCTGCTGATGTTGTTCTATCTCATCATCTCGTTGCTGATCTCGGCGTTCATGAACGTCTACAACAACGCAATGAAGCTGAAGGAGCGTTAAGCCATGTCCGATACACATGCAGAATCCATCCGCTTCGTGCGTGAAACAACCCTGCCACAGGCGGAGCCGCCCGTGGCCGAACGGGGCGTGTACAAATGGGGCCGCGAGAACCTGTTTGCCACGCCCGGCAACGCCCTGCTGACGCTGGTTGCGCTCTACGTGATCTACGTGGTGCTGTCGGCGATCCTGCCGTGGCTGCTGAACGGTGTGTGGAACGCGAGCAGCCTGTCCGAATGCCGCGAGATACTGGCGGGTGAAACCGGTGGCTGTTTCGCCGTACTGGTCGACCGCTGGCAACAGCTGTTGTTCGGCTTCAAATACCCATCTGACGAATACTGGCGTCCGGCTCTGGCCTTTGTGCTGTTCTTCGTGGCGGCGGCGCCTGTGCTGTTCTTTGACCTGCCGCGCAAGATGCTGGCCTTCACGGCGGTCTTTCCCTTCCTGGCCTATTGGCTGATCTGGGGCGGTCCGGTTCTGGTGCCCATCGTCGCGCTGGTCGGTGTCGTGGTGGGCTATCTGGCCTACGCCAGACTTGTCACCCGGAGCTTTGCGGGCGGCTTTTTCGGCGGCATTGCAGCGGCGGCGGTGACGTGGATCATCGGCGGCTACATTGTCGACTGGGTGTCCGGCCCGTCGTCCCTGCTGCGCGCGGTGCCAAGCCGCGATCTGGGCGGGTACATGCTGAACTTTATGCTGGGCGTCACCTGTGTGTCGCTGTCGGTGCCCTTTGGCATCGCGCTGGCACTGGGGCGGCAATCGTCGATGCCGCTGATCAAATGGGTCAGCGTCGTGTTCATCGAATTCATCCGCGGCGTGCCGTTGATCACATTGCTGTTCGTGGCAAGCGTGATGCTGGCCTATTTCTTCCCGCCGGATTCGAACGTCGACCTGTTCCTGCGCGTTGTCATCATGATCACCATGTTCTCCTCGGCCTATATCGCCGAGGTGATCCGCGGTGGTCTGGCGGCCCTGCCCAAGGGCCAGTACGAGGCAGCCGACAGTCTGGGGCTGGATTATGCGCAGGCCATGCGCCTGATCATCCTGCCGCAGGCGCTCAAGATCTCGATCCCCGGCATCGTCAACATCGCGGTGGGCCTGTTCAAGGACACCACGCTGGTTTCGGTGATTTCCATGTTCGACCTGGTCGGCATGATCCGGGGTCCGATCCTGGCCTCGACCGACTGGAACGGCGTTTACTGGGAACTTCTGGGCTTTGCCGCCTTGCTGTTCTTCGTCGTCTGCTACGGCATTTCGCAATATTCGCAGTGGCTGGAACGCCGTCTTGCGACAGACCACCGTTAAGAGAGAGGTTCAGACATGACTGAAGCCGTAAAATCGCCCGCCCAGATGACCGTTTCGGACGAGGTGGCCATTTCCATCCACAAGATGAACAAATGGTATGGCACGTTCCACGTGCTGCGCGACATCGACCTGACGGTGAACCGCGGGGAACGCATCGTGATCTGCGGGCCGTCAGGCTCGGGGAAATCGACGCTGATCCGCTGTATCAACGCGCTGGAAGAGCATCAGAAGGGGACGATCGAAGTCGATGGCACGCTGTTGTCCTCGGACTTGAAGAACATCGACAAGATCCGCTCCGAGGTTGGCATGTGCTTTCAGCACTTCAACCTGTTCCCGCATCTGACCATTCTGGAAAACTGCACGCTGGCCCCGATCTGGGTGCGCAAGACGCCCAAGAAGGAAGCCGAGGAAATCGCGATGCATTTCCTGGAAAAGGTGAAGATCCCCGATCAGGCCGACAAATACCCCGGCCAGCTTTCGGGTGGTCAGCAACAGCGTGTGGCCATCGCCCGCAGCCTGTGCATGCGTCCGCGCATCATGCTGTTTGATGAGCCCACATCGGCGCTGGACCCCGAGATGATCAAGGAGGTTCTGGACACCATGATCGAGCTGGCCGAAGAGGGCATGACCATGCTCTGCGTGACGCACGAGATGGGCTTTGCCCGTCAGGTGGCGAACCGCGTGATCTTTATGGATCAGGGCCAGATCGTCGAACAGAACGAGCCCGAAGAGTTCTTCAACAACCCGCAATCGCCCCGGACCCAGCTGTTCCTCAGCCAGATCCTCGGGCACTGAGAACCGCGCGCCTTGGGGCGCAGGCTCAGATCACATCGCTGGGAATTGCGAAATCCATCGGCTGGCCCCTGTGCCAGCCGATGTCGTTCCAGCGGTCCACATCGAAGCGCACCACCAGCGTGGCGCAGGTGGGATAGTCGGCGAACCGCAGATGCGCGGGGCGCTTGGCGCACAGCTGCCATGCCATTTCGCCGATGCCGGGATTGTGGCCCAGCATCAGCACAGTGGGGGCGGTCGCCTTGCGCAACAGGTCCAGCATCACGTCGCTGCCTTGCAGATACAGATTGCGCGTGATCGTTGCGGGCACATCGAACTCCAACCTGCCAAATGTCTCGACCGTGCGACCGGCAGAGGATACCAATGCGGCATCCGGCACATGTCCCTGCGCCCGCAGCCAATTGCCCATGGCCGTCGCCCCTTCGCGCCCGCGTGCGTTCAGGGGGCGGTCGTGGTCGTCCAGCGTGGCAAGGTTCCAGTCGGATTTGGCATGGCGCATCAGGATCAGGGTGCAGGTCATGTCGGGTGAAAGGCCTTCATATGGAAGTGGGATTGGGCGTCGGGTCGGTCAAAGCTCTGGCTGACGGGACAGGCACGCCGCACCTTGCAGCCGCGGGTCATGCAATCGGCGCCTGCGTCGGTTTCCAGAAAGGCCTTGCAGGCGGGCACGTCATAAGGCGGCGTATCGGACAGCGCGCCCACGGGGCAGGCGGCAATGCAAGGCTTGGTACAGGTGTCACATGGGCTGGTTGCGAGCGGCGGCGGAAATTCGGGATTGGTGTCAAAGATCAGCGCCCCCCGTATCGAGATCATCATACCTGCGGTGTCGTGCACCATCATGCCCACAGGGCTTTGGAAAAATCGACCCGTGTCCATGGCCCAAGCAATAAACGGCGCATAGGGCGGCCCGTCAGACGGAAAGGCGGTGGTGGTGCCAAAGGTTTCCGCCATCGCGCCGATGATGCGTTTTGACCAACGGTCCAGCGGGTTCGGATGCCCGTCGCCATATTCGGCGCTGGCGGCAAACACCGGCCAAAAGCCTGCATCACAGCCCACCAGCACGCGGCCATTGCTGGCCCCCATCACCATCAGCCCGTGCGGCCTGCAGGCCTCGGAGATCGCGTCCAGCGTCACTTGCGCAGAAACGGTAGGGCCAGCGACCAGCCAAAGCGGGACGGGCGGTCGTCCCGCCATTCCAGCCCGGTCTGCATCGCGTCATGCCCGTCGCGCGGCTGCGCGATATAGGTGCCGAACAGGCGGTCCCACAGCGACAGGGAAAAGCCGTAGTTGCTGTCATGCTCTGCGCGGTCCGTCGAATGGTGCACACGGTGCATGTCGGGGGTCACCAGCACACGGCGCAGCGGACGGTCCAGCCACGCGGGCAGGGCAATGTTGGAATGGTTGAACATGGCGGTGCCGTTCAGGATCACCTCGAACAGCACCACGGCCACTGCGGCGGGGCCGATCAGATAGACCAGCGCGATTTTCAGCAGCATCGACAGGGCAATTTCCAGCGGATGAAAGCGGATCGCCGTGGTCACGTCCATGTCGACATCGGCGTGGTGCACCCGGTGCAGCCGCCACAGCAGCGGCACCTTGTGTGTCACCAGATGCTGCGCCCAGATTGCCAGATCGAAAATCAGTACCGCCAGCGTAATCTCGACCCACGCGGGCCAGTCCAGCAGGTTGAACAGCCCCCAGCCGTTGGCCGCCGCATCCACCGCCGCCCCGACGGCCAGCAAGGGCAAAGCCAGCGCCAGCAGGCGCAGCGTCGCGGTGCTGGCAAGGATGATGCCCCAGTTGGTCACCCAACGCCCTGCGCGCCCCTGTGCGCGTGCGCGGCGGGGGATCAACACCTCGGCCAGCGCCAACAGGGCAAACAGCCCCAGAAAGACGCCGAGGCGGAGGGTGGTTTCATGTTCCATGTATCGTTGGTAGCCGCACGAGACGCGCCTGCCAAGCGGCGGCGCGTCACAAGCACGTCAGGGCGTCAGCGGCGGATGATGCTGCCCGCGCCGTGGTCGGTGAACAGTTCCAGCAGACAGGCATTGGGCGCCCGCCCGTCGAGGATCACAACCGCCCGCACGCCCGACGCGATGGCGTCCAGCGCCGTTTCGGTCTTGGGGATCATGCCGCCCGCGATGGTGCCGTCGGCGGTCATCTCGCGGATCTGTGCCGCGGTCATTTCGGTCACGACCTCGCCTTCGGCGTTCTTCACGCCGGACACGTCCGTAAGCAGCAGCAGCCGGTCGGCCTTGAGCGCACCGGCAATGGCACCCGCCGCCGTGTCGCCGTTGATGTTGTATGTTTCGCCATTGGCGCCAGAGCCCAGCGGCGCGATGACCGGAATGATCTCCTGCGCAAACAGGGTCTCCAGAATGCGCGGGTCCATCTTGTTCGGCGTGCCGACCAGACCCAGCGCGGGGTCGGTGGGGATACATTCGATCAGGTTGGCATCCTTGCCCGACAGGCCCACCGCACGGCCGCCCTGGGCATTGATCGCCTGCACGATACGCTTGTTGACCAGACCGGACAGGACCATTTCGACCACGTCCATCGTCGCCTTGTCGGTGACGCGCTTGCCGTTCACAAACTCGGACTTGATGTCCAGTTTCTCCAGCATGGCGTTGATCATCGGCCCGCCACCGTGGACGATCACGGGGTTCACGCCCACCTGCCGCATCAGGACCACGTCGGCGGCAAATGTCGCCATCGCCTCGTCGCTGCCCATGGCGTGACCGCCCAGCTTGATCACCACACGCGCGCCGGAATAGCGCTGCATATAGGGCAGGGCTTGGCTGAGTGTGCGGGCTGTGGCGATCCAGTCGCGGTTCATATCTTGCTTTCTCATATGCGTCCCTCGTGCCCCGTTATCGACAAAGGCTGCGGCGCCTTCAAGTTATTCCAGCGTGGAAATCAGCGCGCGCAGGGTGGGGATGCCCCAGCCCTTTTCGCTGCTGGTCACGACAATCTCGGGATAGGCGGCAGGGTGTTTGGCCAATGCGCCGCGCACCTGTTCGATGATCGCGGTGCGCTCGGCTTCCTTGACCTTGTCGGCCTTGGTCAGGATCACCTGAAAGGTCACGGCGGAACTGTCCAGCAGGGACATGATCTCGTCATCGACCTTCTTGATGCCGTGGCGCGCGTCCACCAGCACAAAGGCACGGCGCAGGGTCTGCCGCCCGCCAAGGTACTGTTTCAGCAGCCGCTGCCATTTCTCGACCACCTGCAAGGGCGCGTTGGCATAGCCATAGCCGGGAAGGTCGACCAGATACAGATCATCCCCGGCGGTGAAAAAGTTGATCTCTTGCGTCCGCCCCGGCGTGTTCGACGCCCGCGCCAGCGCCTTGGTGCCGGTCAGCGCGTTGATCAGGCTGGATTTGCCCACGTTGGACCGGCCGGCAAAGCAGACTTCCATGCGGTCGGGATCGGGCAGGCCGGACATGGCCACCACGCCTTTGACGAACACGGTTTCGCCCGCGAACAGCAGGCGGCCCTTTTCGGCGGTCTGGGGGTCCGGCTCTTCCGCCAGTTTGAAATTGACCTGCATCACAGAACCTCGACCTTGTCGCCCAGAGAAATATTGCCGCCCTTGGTGACCTCGGCATAGATGCCGAAATCCTGATGGCCGAACTGCCCGCGCAGGGCACCCAGCGTGTCGGCGTCACGGACACCGTTGTGCGGGTTCGCTGCGGTGTGCATACAGCGTTTGATCCGCTCGCGCACGTGCAGCACCGCATCCCCGATGGCGATGTCGCGGTCGATCCAGTCGAACTCGCCCCATGCTTCCAACCCGTCCAGCCAGATGTTGCCACGCCAGCGTTCGGTTTCCAGCGGCTGGTCCAGCACGCCCTGAACAGCGGCATGCGAGGCTGTGTTCATCACCGAAATGGAGGGAAAGGCGCTGTCGGTCAGGCCGCGATCCGGCACGCTTGCGATCCCGTCGGGCAGCAACCGGTCCTCAGGGCACAGCGGCGTGACCCATGAGATGAACCGCTGCGCATCCTCCGCATCGTCGGGGCGAAAGGTCAGGCTGCCCAGATCGACATGGCTCAGCGTGATGGTGCGCGTATCCTCGTCCAGCTTGGCCCACAGGCCCGCCAGCTTGGGTGTCAGCGTGCCCAGCATAAAGTTGCGGCAGGCCACCCATTCGGGGTCCTGCGCGTCAAACTTTGTCTTGTCGTGGGTCACGGCCCATGTGCGGTCCCACGGCATCGTCTGGCCGGGGGCGAGGGTGACCGATTTGATCGCCTCGCGCCCGTGACTTTTGATGGGATGGCGCCAAAGGGCGGTGACTGTGATCATTTCTTGGAGTCCTTGGGCGTGCGTTTGAAGCCGCCCTTGATGTTGCCAAGGATGTCAGGCGTGTACCCCTGCGAACGCATGATCAGGTACTGTTGCGTGAACGTGATCGTGTTGTTCGCGATCCAGTAGACCACCAGGCCGCTGGCGAACCCGCCCAGCATGAACATGAACACCCATGGCATCCAGGCAAAGATCATCTGTTGCGTGGCGTCGGCGGGTGCCGGGTTCAGTTTCTGTTGCAGGAACATCGAGATGCCCAGCAGCAGCGGCAGGATACCGATAAAGATCAGCGCCATCATGGACCCGGCCTCGGGGACACCCCAGGGCAGCAAGCCGAACAGGTTGAAGATCGACGTGGGGTCCGGCGCGCTGAGGTCCTGGAAGGGACCGAAGAACGGCGCATGGCGCAGTTCGATGGTGACAAAGATCACCTTGTAGAGCGAGAAGAAGATCGGGATCTGCAACAGGATCGGCAGACAGCCCGCGGCGGGGTTCACCTTGTTCTTCTTGTACAGTTCCATCATGCCCTGCTGGACCTTTTGACGGTCGTCGCCCGCATCGGCTTTCAGCTTCTCCATCTCGGGCTGCAATTCTTTCATGCGCGCCATCGAGACATAGGATTTGTAGGCCAGCGGGAACAGCACCGCCTTGATGATCAGCGTCAGGGTGATGATCGACAGACCCATGTTGCCGATCAGCTTGTGCAACTCGTGCAGCAGCCAGAAAATCGGCTTGGTCAGGAAGAAGAACCAGCCCCAGTCGATGCTGTCGACAAAGCCGCTGATGCCTGCCTTTTGATAGGCTTGCAGGACTTCCCATTCCTTGGGGCCTGCAAACATCTGTGTGTCGCTGGTGACGGTCTGGCCCGGCTCGACGGTGCGTGTGGGCAGGCGCGTGACGGCACGGTAGACGTTGGCGGCCTGGTCATAGGTCAGCGCCTGGTCAAAGGTTGTGCCGGTCTCGGGGATCAGGATTGTCTGCCAGTAGTGGTCCGAAAAGCCGATCCAGCCCTCGGTGACGTCCTTGGTCACGATGGCGGGGCGGCCCCATGCGGGGTCGACGTCGGCATCGGGGATTTCGTCCCATTTGGTCTCTGTCAGCTCGCCATTGGCCATGGCAACCGCGCCTTCGTGCAGGATGAAGAATTTCTTCAGGCCCGATGGCTCACCATGGCGCACGACCATGCCATAGGGGGCTGCGCGCACGGCGGTGTCGCTGTTGTTGCTCAGGGTCTGGACGATGTTGAACATATATTCGTCGTCCACCGAAATTTCGCGGCGGAAGACCAGACCGTTGCCGTTGTCCCATTCCAGCGTCACGGGCGTGTCGACCGTCAGCGCGCCTGTGCCCACTTGCGTCCATTCGGTCGACGGGCCGGGCACCGCATCGGCGGGCAGGTCGCCAGCGGGGGCCCAGCCTTGAAGCGCGTAATAGGCATCGGGCGAGCCGACGGGCGCCAGCATGGTGACGGTCTCGGAATCGGGTTCGATGGTGACGTGGTAGTCTTTCAGGCGCAGTTGATCGAGACGGCCACCGGCCAGCGAGATCGAGCCGTCTAGGCGCGCGGTGTCGATCTGGATGCGCGGCGCTTCCACGGCAGCGACGGGGGCCTGTGTCACTGGCGCTGCAGCGTCGGGCTGGCTCGCTGTGCCAGAAGGCACGGTCGCGGTGCCGTCAGTGCTCTGCACCTGCTCGGTCGGAGTTTCAGTCGCCGGATCGGGTTCGGGCGGGGGAAACGCCACGAACCAGACAAGGATCACGACGAAGCTGAGAGCTGTTGCAAGAATAAGGTTCTTGTTCTGATCGTCCATAGGGACAGGCACCTGCGCAATTTGTATATCACGCAGGGTTCAACAGAGATGGGACCCAAAGGTCAAGCGGATTCGGGGACGCGGGCGCTGACCCGCTGCGCCTTATCCGCGCAGGCAGGACGGTGTTTCACAGGGCCGAACCCCGCCTGCCGCTGATCGCGGGCGCGTCCGCAAGCTTGGCATTGTGGCTGCGCATCCAGTTCAGGGTCTGGTCAAAGGGGATGGGCCGACAGATGCCAAAGCCCTGCACATGGTCACAGCCCAACTGCGCCAGCAGCGCGTGTTCGCCAACCGTTTCAACCCCTTCGGCCAGCGTTTCGACCTGCAACCGTTCGGCCATGGTCAGGATGGCGCTGATCATCCGCTGTTGTTCCGGGTCGCGGTCGGATTTCATCACGAAACTGCGGTCGATCTTGATCCGGCTGACGGAAAACCGCCGGATCGCCGCAATCGACGCATTGCCGGTGCCAAAGTCATCAAGGTCAATCCGGCACCCCAGCTTGCCCAGTCCGCCCAGATTGCGACAGACCACATCGTCAGGGGCGGCGGTCACCACGGTTTCCAGCACCTCGACCGCCAGCCGGTCGGGGGCCAGGTCAAAGCGGTCCAGCTCCCATGTGATCTTTTCCACCAGACGGGGATTGCGCAATTCGCTGCCCGAAAAGTTTACGCCAACCTGTGGCACATGCTCGCCCGCGGCGTCCCATGCCTTGAGCGCGGTAAAGGTGTGGTACATCATCACCTCGGACAGGCGTTCCAGCAGACCGCCCTGTTCCAGAGCGGGCAGGAATTCCGCAGGGGGGATCACGCCGCGTTCGGGGTGGACCCAGCGCGCCAGCGCCTCGAACCCTGAGACCCTGCCAGTGTCGGTGGAAATCTGCGGTTGGTACCATGGCTGGATATGTCCGCTTTCCAGGGCAAGGGCGGCCTCTTCGCGCAGCGCGGTGCGGGCGGTGGTGGCAATCTGCATCTCATGGGAAAAGGCGCGGATCGTCGAGGGACCGCGCCTGCGCGCCTCGACCAGAGCCGTGCGCGCCGCGGTCATCCACGGAATGCTGCCGGGTTCTGGGACGCGGGCGTTCAGGCAAAAGCCCACGGCACAGGACATATAGACGGTGGTGCCATCCACCGCGATCGGTTCTTCGATGGCGGACTGAATGCGGCCAGCCATCTGGATACAGGTTTCAAGGTCGAACCGCGACGAGGGCGCACAGCAGATGGCAAAGCGCGCGTCGCCGGTCCGCGTCACCACGTCATCGTCACGCAGGGCGGTGACAATCCGTTGCGTCACCCGCGCGGCCACAGTATCGGCGGCGGCTTGTCCGTGCTGGTTGATGAGGCTTTCAAAATCGTCCAGTTCCAGCATCAGCATGGCGGAGGACAATTGTTGTTCCTGCGCGGTCTGCCAGATGCGCGCGGCCATCTCGTCGAAATGGGCACGTTGCAGTATGCCGGTGGTGGCATCGCGCATGGTGTCCATGCCGCCCCCGCCCGAGGAATGCAGCGCCAGAAGCAGCATCGGCACAACGATCCCGATACCGACAAAGACCGTTTCGCCACCCCACCAATAGGCGGCCAGCATCACCGCCGACAGGAATGCCAGCGCCTGCGGGCCATGGAACACAATTCGCAGATCTTCACGCAATCGGGTCAAATATCGTGATCGGCGTTTGGCCATGAGAATCCCTCGAAGAACATGCGTGCAGGCGCATTGAGCACCGGCAGAGTGCCGCGAGGGATATGACGCCGAGGTTAACGCAGGTCGGGAATACCATCTGAATTTGCGTCAAATTTTTCCGAATTCAGCATCAACCCGGCAAAATCGAACAGTTTCGGGTCCAACAGATGCGACGGACGCGCGTTCATCAGGGCGCGGAACATCACCTGACGGCGGCCGGGGCTGTTGGCCTCCCAACCGTCGAGGATCTGTTTGACCTGTTGCCGTTGCAAGCCGTCCTGGCTGCCGCACAGGTCGCAGGGGATGATCGGGTAGTTCATCGCGCGGGCGAATTTCTCGCAATCCGCCTCGGCCACATGGGCCAGCGGGCGATAGAGGAACAGGTCGCCCTCTTCGTTGACCAGTTTCGGCGGCATCGTCGCCAGACGGCCACCGTGGAACAGGTTCATGAAAAATGTCTCTAGAATATCGTCGCGGTGGTGGCCCAGCACCACGGCGCTGCATCCTTCCTCGCGGGCGATGCGATAGAGGTTGCCACGGCGCAGACGCGAACAGAGGGCACAGAACGTGCGACCGGCGGGCACCTTGTCGACGACGATGCTGTAGGTGTCCTGATATTCGATGCGATGCGGCACGCCCATGCGTTCCAGAAACTCGGGCAGGACGGTGGCGGGAAAATTCGGTTGCCCCTGATCCAGGTTGCACGCCAGCAGATCCACCGGCAGCAGGCCGCGCCATTGCAATTCGTGCAGCACGGCCAGCAGGGTATAGCTGTCTTTGCCGCCCGACAGGCACACCAGCCACTTTTGCCGCTTGGCGCCGGGTTCATGCGCGCCTGCATCGATCATGCCGTATTGTTCGATCGCCTCGCGGGTATAACGCACGATGCGCTTGCGCAACTTGCGAAACTCGGTGGTTTCGGGGGCACCTTCGAACAGGGCATGGATTTCTGAAATCTCGTCACGCATGGGGTCTGAATACTCTTATGCGGGCGGCAAAGCCAGTGGGGTCAGTCGTGGGTGTGGTCGGTCCCGGAATCGGGGACGGGGTCGTATCCGTCGCCGCCCCAGGGGTGACAACGGCCAATGCGGCGGGCGGCCAGCAGGCTGCCACGCAGGGCACCGTGTTTTTCCAGCGCCTCCATGGCATAGGCGCTGCAGGTGGGTTGATAGCGGCAGTTGAACCCGACCCAGGGCGAGAACACCAACCGGTAGGCGCGCACGGGCAGGGCGACCAGATGGGCCAGCGGGGTCATTTGGGGCCCAAGGCGGCACGCAGGTCGGCGCGCATCTGTTCGAAATCGCGGGTGGCGGTGACCTGATGGCGGCCGATCAGTACATAGTCGGTGCCCATTGCCCCATGCTCGGGCAGTTCCAGCCGCGCGATTTCGCGCAGGCGGCGCTTGGCCCGGTTGCGGGCAACGGCATTGCCGACCTTTTTGGAACAGGTGAACCCCACACGCAGCGGCGCATCATCGCCACGGCTGCGGATTTGCAGCACAAAGCCGGGCGTGACCACACGGGGGCCACGCGACGCGCGCAGGAAATCGGCGCGGTTCTTCAGGATCTGGTCGCTTTTGAGGGACGCCAAACGTGACAAACCCGCCCGAGGCTGGTCCGATCCAGCGCGAACGCTGTCTGCGGGGGCCTCCGGCGGGGTCATGTAGATACCGTGACGCAGGCGCTTACGCGCTCAGCGACTTCCGGCCACGTGCGCGACGTGCGTTCAGGATCTTGCGACCTGCTTTTGTCGCCATGCGCGCGCGGAAACCGTGGCGCCGTTTGCGCACGAGGTTGCTTGGTTGAAAGGTGCGTTTCATCGCTCCGTCTCCGTCTTTTCGGATGGGCTGCGCGGAATCGCTGTGCCCGGAATATGTTCAAGGCCCGTCCTCTAACCGCCGTAGGGGGGCAAGTCAAACCCTCAAACGGACAAATCATGCCCCAAGGTGCAACATTCGCGGGGCTGTGGCGGTTTTAATGTTTCAAAACCACGCCGATAGGGTGGAAATGGCTCTGAAACAGTCACCGGCGATCACCCGCGCGTGACCAGACTGTTACAGCCATCGGCGCGCCCGTACCTATAGGTTACACCAAACGCATATAAATGCCAAAGGCCGCCTGATCCATGCCCCAAGACCCGACCAAATCCAAAACATTCGCGCTGCTGCGCCGTTTGCCGCTGGTTGCGATTCTGCTGGTGGCGGCGGTGGGGGCGTTCACCCTGCGCGATTACCTGAGTTTCGACACCCTGCGTGACAACCGCGCAGCGCTGCTGGCGTTTCGGGACGCACATTTCGCGCTGACGGCGCTGGGCTTTGTTGCGGCTTATGTTCTGATCGTGGCGTTCTCGTTGCCGGGGGCGACGATTGCGACGCTGACGGGCGGGTTTCTGTTCGGCACGGTGCTGGGGTCGGTGTTCAACGTCACGGCGGCCACCCTTGGGGCCACGCTGATCTTTCTGGCGGCGCGGCACGGGCTGGGCGCGCAGCTGGGTTCAAAGCTGGAGAACAGCAAAGGCGTGGTGAAGCGGATCAAGGACGGGATTGATCAGAACCAGTGGTCGATGCTGTTCCTGATCCGGCTGGTGCCAGCGGTGCCGTTCTTCGTGGCCAATCTGGTGCCTGCGTTCATGCAGGTGCCGCTGTACCGTTACGTGGTGTCGACGTTTTTCGGCATCATGCCGGGGGCGGTCGTCTATACGTCGGTGGGGGCCGGGCTGGGCGAAGTGTTCGCACGGGGTGAAACGCCGGACTTGGGCATTATCTTTGCACCACATATTCTGTTCCCGCTGCTGGGGCTGGTGGCGCTGGCCTTGCTGCCTGTCCTTTACAAAGCCGTTACCGGCAAGAAAGACGTTCTGACATGACCTCTATCAAAACCGACATTCTGATTATTGGCGCAGGCTCGGGCGGGCTGTCGGTGGCGGCGGGGGCTGTGCAGATGGGAGCGGATGTGACCCTGTTGGAAGGGCACAGGATGGGCGGCGATTGCCTGAACTACGGCTGTGTGCCGTCCAAGGCGCTGATCGCGGCGGCCAAGGCAGCCCACGGGCAGCGGCACAGCGCGCAATACGGTGTCGCCGATGCGCCCGGTACGGTGGATTATGCTGCCGTGATGGAGCACGTGGCCGATGTCATTGCCCAGATCGCGCCGGTGGACAGTGTCGAGCGGTTCGAGGGGCTGGGCGTGCGGGTGATCCGTGACTGGGGCAGCTTTACCGGCCCGCGCACGGTGCAGGCGGGCGACGTGGAAATCACCGCGCGCCGGATCGTGATCGCCACGGGGTCGTCGCCGCTGGTGCCGCCGATTGACGGGCTGGACGGGGTGCCGTTCGAGACCAACGAGACCCTGTTCGATCTGCGCGACCGGCCAGACCACCTGTTGATTGTCGGCGGTGGTCCCATCGGGATGGAAATGGCGCAGGCGCATGTGCGGCTGGGCTGCAAGGTGACGGTGATCGAGGGCGACACCGCGCTGAGCAAGGATGATCCCGAGCTGGCACAGGTTGTCCTGCAATCGCTGAAGGACGAGGGTGTCGAGATTGCCGAGAACGCCAAGGCGTCGCGCATCAGCGGCAGCGCGGGCAACATCACCATTGAAACCGAAGACGGGCGCAGCTTTCACGGCACGCACCTGTTGATGGCGGTGGGGCGCAAGACCAACACCGAGCGGCTGAACCTTGAGGCTGCGGGGATCGAAACCACCAAGCGCGGCGTAAAAGTGGACGACAGCCTGCGCACCAGCAACCGTCGTGTCTATGCCATCGGCGATGTGGCCGGGGGCATGCAGTTCACCCATGTGGCGGGCTATCATGCGGGGGTCATCATCCGGTCGATGCTGTTCAGCCTGCCGTCCAAAGCGAAAACGGCGCATATTCCCTGGGCCACCTACACAGACCCCGAACTGGCGCAGGTCGGCCTGACCGAGGCACAGGCGCGCGAAAAACATGGCGACCGGCTGGAGGTCGTGCGGTTCGACTATCACCACAACGACCGCGCCATCGCCGAACGCAAGACGCGCGGCTTTATCAAGGTGATGGTGGTCAAGGGACGTCCCGTGGGGGCGTCCATCGTCGGTCATCAGGCGGGCGAGTTGATCAACCTGTGGGCGCTGGCGCTGGCCAACAATATGAAGATGAGCCAGATCGCCGCTATGGTGTCGCCCTATCCGACCATCGGCGAGGTCAACAAACGCGCGGCGGGTGCCTATTTCAGCCCGCGTCTGTTTGACAGTACACTGGTCAAAACCGTCGTCGGACTTGTCCAGCGCTTCATTCCCTGACACCGTAAAGATGCAATGTTGAATTCACTGTCCGGCCGCTTTCTGATCCTGACCACCATCTTTGTGATGTTGGCCGAGATATTGATTTTTGTGCCCTCGATTGCGCGCTTCCGCGAGGACTATCTGCTGGCGCATCTGGAGCGGGCGCAGATTGCGTCGCTGGCGCTGCTGGCGGACGACATGCTGAACCCTGACCTGGAAAAGGAGCTGTTGGAGAACGCAGGCGTCTTCAACGTGGTGCTGCGCCGTGACGAGGTGCGCCAGCTGATGCTGTCATCGCCGATGCCTTACCCGATCTCGGCCACGTTCGACCTGCGCGATGCCACGGCGATGACGCTGATCCGGGACGCGCTGGTCCGGCTGGTGGATGCGGATCAGGAGGTGATCCGCGTGATCGGCGCGCCGGTGCGCGATGCGGGGTTGCTGATCGAGGTGACGATGGACGCGGTGCCGCTGCGCACGGCGATGATCGATTATGGCGCCCGCATCCTGGTCCTGTCGGCGGTGATCTCTGTCATCACGGCGCTGATGTTGTTCCTGGCGGTGCGGGTGTTCCTGGTCAAACCGATCAAGCGGGTGGTGGGGCACATGCTGAACTATGCCGAAGCGCCCGAGGATTCGCGCCGGATCATCACGCCGGGGGCGGGCATCCGCGAGCTGCGCGAGGCGGAAACCGCGCTGCAATCGCTGGAAACCGAGCTGACGCAGGCGCTGCGCCAGAAAGAGCGGTTGGCGCAACTGGGCGGTGCGGTCAGCAAGATCAGCCATGACTTGCGCAACATACTGACATCGGCGCAGCTCTTCGTGGACCGGATCGAAGGGTCGGACGACCCGCTGGTGAAGCGGCTGGCGCCCAAGCTGGTGGGGTCGATCACCCGCGCCGTGCACCTGTGCGAAAGCACGCTGGCCTTCGGCAAGGCCGAGGAGCCGGGGCCGACGCTGTCGCGGGTGCAACTGGCCGAAACCGTGTCGGACGTGATCGAGGCCGAGCGGTTGGCGGTGGACAACTACGACCTGAGCTTTGCCGAAGACATTCCGGCCATGCTGACCCTGCGCGCCGATGCCGAACAGCTGTACCGCGTGCTGTCCAACCTGGTGCGCAACGCACGGCAGGCGATTGTCGCCTCGGGCCAGCCCGGCGAGATCGCCGTTTCGGCCCGCGAGGATGCCGATGCCTGGTGGATCGAGGTGGCTGACACCGGTCCCGGCCTGCCGCCCAAGGCGCGCGAACATCTGTTCGTGGCGTTCCAGGGGGGCACCCGAAAGGGCGGCACGGGTCTCGGGCTGGCGATCAGCCACGAACTGATCCGCGGCCACGGCGGTACGTTGACTTTGCTGCACAGCGGCCCGGACGGGTCGACGTTTTCGATCTGCCTGCCCAAGGGCGACGGCGCGCTTTAGCGTTGAAACGGGGTCATGTAATTTTCCTGACATAAATCGCGGATATGGGCTTGCGCCCATCCGCCACTCCGACTAAACCGCCGAACAGTGGACCGATAGCTCAGCTGGATAGAGTACTTGACTACGAATCAAGGGGTCGGGGGTTCGAATCCTCCTCGGTCCGCCACTTCCCCCCCCTGTCAGATGCCAAGCAAAACCGACTTTTGTGTCACACCGCTGACCCAGAGCTAAGATCGCTGCCTTTATGTCCGAGTGATATTCACCCGAAGGGCGGATCGGCGCGGGCTATGCCGACAGGCAGGATGGGCCGGGGCTAAGCGGTCATTCATCGAAAATGCAGCGAAGGTCGGGACTGAGCCCAGTTTAACGGATGCTGGGACTGGACCGAATGGCAGCGATGCGCGGGAAGCAGGCTCTGAAACGGAGCCTGCTCAGCCCACGTATTGCAAGCACTGCGGATATTGCCTTCCCTCCGTGGATTAAATAGGATACGAACCGTATCGTATTATAAAGGTGGCAATGCAATGAGACCTCCTGGCCGACCACGAGACGCTGTCCGCGAAGGAGAAATCCTTCGTGTCGTCCTCTCACTGCTCGCTGAGTCAGGTATCGAGGGAGTCACTTTTGAGGAAGTCGCTCGACGCGCCCGAGCATCAAAGCGGACCCTGTATCTCAGGTGGTCAACGAAGCAAGAGATGGTCGTCGCGGCCATTAAGGCAGGCCCTGCATCCGGCAACAAACCCGAACCCATCGACACGGGATCGTTGCGAGGGGATCTTCTCGCACTGCTCGACCGACTCGAAGCGACTATGGAAGCCGGGTCGTCGGTCAGCCTTACGATTCTGCAAGCGGGCCTACGAGATCCCGAACTCTGTGAACACATTGAAGAGTCGGCTGGCCCCACAGGTGCCCGACTGACTGATGCTGTCTTGCGATCAGCGATTGATCGAGGCGAGTTACCGGCTTCCGCCGACCCATTCGCCTTCGAGGAAGTTGCCGCAGCGGTGCTGGTCATCCGCAAACTCAACGGCCTGTCGACAGATGTCGCCTATCGCGAGGCGCTGGTCGACGCTGTCCTCATCCCAGCTCTGCGAAGTGGCGTCAACGCCAGCCAACACGGCATCTTCTCTGGGAGACCAACCCCGTCAGCACTCGTCAACATCAATGAATGAGAGAAGATTCATGACCGATTTTACTATCCAAGGCTTCACCTATGACCGCTTTACCGGCGCGGACGGGGTCAAACTCAACGTGGCGCACGCAGGAGAAGGCTCGCCCGTCATCCTCTTGCACGGGTTTCCCCAAACGCACCTGATGTGGAACGCTGTCGCCCGAGACCTCAGACAAGATCACGCCGTAATCGCGCTCGATTTGCGCGGCTACGGTGACAGCGACAAACCGGAAGCAGTCTCACCAGAAACCTACTCGAAGCGCACCATGGCCTCAGACGTGGTCGAAATTGCTGCGCAGTTCGGGTATGATCGGTTCGCCGTCATCGGCCACGACCGTGGCGCGCTGGTGGCACTACGCGCGGGCTTCGATCACCCTGAAACAATCACCCACATTGGCATCCTCGACGTACTTCCTACGATGGATACGTGGGAGGTGCTTCGCGGTGTCGACGCCAAAGTCGCCTGGCACCTCTACCTCATGGCGCAACCAAGGGGATTGCCCGAGAAAATGATCGACGCTGTCGCGGACGAGTTCTTCACCTCATTTCTAGACGCTTGGGACCCCACCGGCGCGACATTTTCGCCGGAGTTGCGCAATCACTACGTGCGCATGTCCAAAAGGGCCGTGCCATCCATAGTCGCCGATTACCGAGCTACTGCCAGTATCGACCTCGACATGGACCGAGAGGATCGTAGGAATGGGCGGCAGCTCACGATGCCCGTTGGAGTTATCTCCCAAGACTGGGGCAGCCAACTCGGATTCGATCCCACCAAAATCTGGGGCGCTTGGGCGCCTGATTTCACCTACGAACCGATTACCGCTGGCCACTTCATGGCAGAAGAGAATCCCATCCGCATCGCCAAATTCGCCCGACAGCTTCTGACCCGATAGATCACTCTGTAGGACTCGGCACTGCGGCGTTGCTACCATCCCGACCGCCCGCTACGGCTTTAACCGTAGCAGCGGACCCTCGCGCGTCCCGCTGCGAGGGTCCGGTTCGGGTCGGAACTGCTTGGCATTTGAGTCGCTTTCGGATGGCATTCGACATGCCCTGTAAGTTGCCAAGCAAAACCGACTTTTGTGACGGGTAGCTGACCCAGGCGGCGGAATTTCCTGAAATCATAGCGACGTTGCTCAGATGAGCTGGCGATCGTAAGATCCGGCCAATCCAGTCTTTGTCTGATCCCGGAAGCCTCGCTTGGTCAAAAGTCTGCCTGCCACTCCCGGAATGAAATTTCCGCAGTTGCCGCTGACGGTGGCACATGCCGCGTGCGAGCCGGCCACTTCCTTGCTGTCGCGGCTTGCGGCCAGGAACGGCGCCGTTTCGATGCGGAGGTTTCGCGGAGACACTGCCTTTCCGATCCACTCGCTCTTTCTGAGAATGTGACCATAGAGCAGTTGGCCCAGCTTGCAGGGTGTGATGTGGGCGCGTTGGAATGGCTCTCTATTGATCAGTCCGTAACTATTTGGTCGTAGACATCGGCGGTGCATGCTTTCCGATCAGTCGCTCCATGACTTTCAAATCCGACCAAACGCCGTTTGCCATGATGTGAGGCGAAAGAAGGGCTGACAGCGTCCGGTTTCTTTTCAACCAACATGGCTGGCAACGGCTTCAAGTGCGCGTGGCTTTCGAAAAAACAAGTCAAAGAGTGTGATTAAATGCCTACAAGTTTTGAAGTCATTTTCCTCGGCACTCTGGCCAGAATCGATCCGCTCCAAAATAATGAGGTCGCGGAAAATGCTGCCGGGATTCTTGGCACACATGGATCTGTGAATGATCCACTCAGCGGCCATGTGCGCAACCTCAGTGCAGAGAGGCTGAGCGAAGACGCCAACGATACCTATGATACCGACAATGGTGGCGGGTATGACTCTTTCCGGATTGACGGCGGTGCGCCGCAGAATTTCGATGCCGTCGCGGCTTATGATGCCGTCATTCTCTACGTCGATGGTACAGCGGCCAATATCACCGCGGTTGTATTTCAGGACGTCAACGGCAACACCTACCTCGCCCCGCAGCAAACCGACAACGCCGATCAGGCGGCGCTGACCGCCAAGCCGATCCTGTCTCTTGACCTTTACAGTGTCGCTGCGAACACCGGCGACATGCAGGGCACCCGGGTGGCCGGTGATTTCAAGGCCTCCGTCGACGGGACAGCCGGAAACGACAACATGACTGTCGTCTCCGCCGACGCGCAGGGTGATGAGATTACCAGCGGCAACGACTTTATTGTCGGATACGGTGGCAACGATTTCATTTCCGCCGAGGCTGGGAATGACACTGTGTTTGGCGGCACCGGCAACGATACTGTCTTTGGCGGCGCAGGCGATGATCTCATTGATGACGAATTCGGCATCGGTGACGGTTTGGGCGACGATTTCTTTGATGGCGGCGCCGGAAATGACACGCTCGTTGGTGGCGCGGGCGCGGATTTCATTCACGGGCAGTCCGGCTCGGACGTGGTCGATTACAGCGGGTCGGACGCCGGAGTTACGCTTGATCTGACCATGGGTAATCTTGTGACCGGCTCTGGCGGAGACGCGCAGGGCGACACGTTGCAGGGAATTGACGATCTGATCGGGTCGGGCTTTGACGACTCGCTCACTGGGTACGACGAAACATATGATGGTCGATCGGTCAGCAACTTCATTGACGGCGGCGCGGGCAATGACACGATCTCGGGCGAAGGTGGCAACGACAGCCTGCTGGGGGGCAGTGGGGACGATTCTGTTTCCGGTGGGGCCGGCGACGACACGGTTCTGGGCAACTCGGGCAATGACGTCTTGTCGGGCGGAGCCGGGAACGACACCTTTGTCTATGCGTCCGGTGACGGTGCCGACACGATCACCGACTTCAACACCGGAAACACCGGCGCGCTCAATGATGGTGATACCACCAACAACGACTTCATCGACCTTTCCGCCTATTACGATGACATCTGGGAATTGCGCGCAGACTTCGCCGATGACGGCCGTCTCAATCAGTCCAACGCGACCGACCTGAGTGGCAATGCGGTCGACTACTCCGACAATGCACAATTTGCTCCCGGCGACAGCCTTACATTTCAAGGCGCAAACCAGAGCAGCTTTGCCGCAGACAACACCGGCGTGGTCTGCTTTGCCTCGGGCACCCTGATCCTGACACCTTCGGGCGAGGTGCCGGTCGAACGCCTTCGCCCCGGCGATCTGGTCCTGACAAAGGATAACGGCCCCAAGCCCGTGGTCTGGAGTGGAATGCGATGCCTTGGAATGGCAGAACTCGACCGGAGACCAAATCTCAAACCGATCGAGATCAAACCCGGCGCCTTCGGCAACCACAGCGCGCTCGTTGTGTCGCCACAACACGGTCTGTTGCTGCGCCACGAAGACGATGAAATTCTGGTTCGCGCCAGACATCTCGCCGAAATGCGCGGAGGGGCGGCGCGTATCAAGAACGGATGCCGCAGCGTGACCTACTGGCATCTCTTGTTCGAACGCCATGAGGTGATCTTTTCCAACGGCGTGCCGAGCGAAAGTTTTTTTCCGGGCCCGGAGGCGATCAAGACGCTGGACAGCGGTGCTCACGATGAACTCGTTGCGCTTTTTCCCATGCTGAGCCGCGAACTTGATATGGATGGAGTCTTGCGAAGCTACGGGCGGACGGCGCGGGCGTTTTTGCGAGGCAAAGATATTCCGGCAGAAAGCGGCGCGCTGAGGCTGTGTTAGGCGCTGTTGGAGCGACTGTCAGTTGCTTTGATGCGGCCTGCACGTGACGAAACGCAACCAACCGCAGGAAGCACTCCCAATATTGCGCGCGCCCCCGCTATCGCTTTGGTCTTGATTTCAATGCTAACCAGACATCAGGAACCGCAGACTGCAAAATGCGGCGCGATGTATGAGGCGCAGAAATGCGAAAGCCGCACCGCAGCGTGGTGTCGGCGATTGAATGGCCGGTCAGGGCCGTTCGTATTGATCGATACCATGCGCGGAAGGCGGTCGTTTGCTGCGGTTGCGAAGTCAGGTCCACCGTTTGAGAAAGCAGCCGTTCGGCAGCACGTTGCACTTTCAGCCGCAGCGAACGGCAGCTACGAGCCCAATGTGACCTTGCCACTGAGGGCAGCGCCTGACCGCGGGTGGGCATCGGCACGTCAGTGGATGCCACTTTATTTCTAATCTTTGGCGTGTGGGTGATGAACCGCAAGACGGCGAGAAAGCGCCCGCCCGTCGCACCAAAGGTGCGCCATTCATAGTCGGCACGCCTCCGGCGTGACGGGCGGTCGGGCGCTGCCCGGCGGTGCTGCGCACCTTGACTCCGGGCTTTGGTGGACGTCCGCTCTGTCCCGCATAGCCGACTTCTGCTGTCGGATAATTCCTCAAAGTGTCACGAAAGTCCGCTTTGGGGAGACTGCGCCGCAGAGATGACCATCTTGGTGAAGGTCCGCTCTGGGCCGGAAGCGTCAGGAAACGTGATCGCGGACCGCTCGAGAACCACCCTCGCTGTCGGCCCCAGCGGGTCTGTTGCATTGATCGGACCGGCGCATGCTGAGTGAAGGCACCCGCTTTTTCTCAAGCAGCTTTCAGCAAGAATTCGGCCACAAAGCCGATCTTACTGGTAAACCCGATCCACGCCAGGATCACTCCTCGACGTTTTCCAGCACTTTCCTTGCGGCGCGGAAGCATTCAAGTCCTTGCGGCACCCCGCAATAAATCGCGATGACGTGGATGATCGCCCGGATTTCATCTTGGGAGACGCCGTTCCTGATGGCGCCTCGGCAATGCAGTTCCCATTCCTGCATTTTCCCAAGCGCCCCGATCATGGCCAGGTTCATCATCGACCGGGTCTTGGCGTCGATGGTGTCGTCGCCCCAGCCAAACCCCCAGCACCACGCTGTCATCGCCTCTTGGAAGGGCTTGGTCAGATCATCGGCCTGGGCGAGGTTGGACTCGACATATTCGGCGCCGAGGGTTGCCTTGCGTTGCTCCAGACCTTTCAGAAACAGGTTTTCGTCGAATGCACTCATCTGATGACCCTTCTTGTTGTGAACCGGACCGGTTCTCTTACACGCCTTCGACGATAAAAATCTCGGCACGGCATGCGCCTTTTCGCTGTTCGCGCGCGGCCTGATATTCGGCCGAGGCATAGCAGGCGCGCGCCTGCGCGAGGTTGTCGAATTCGATTATGACCTGCCGCTGCCACTCTGGCCCCTCGCAGGTCACGGTCTCGCCGCCGCGCGCCAGAAAGCGGGCGTCGTATTTGGCAAAGGCTTCGGGCGCCAGCGCCTGATAGCCTGAGTAGGCGACGGGATCTGTGACCGTGACGCGTGCGATCCAATAGGCTTTGGCGGTCACTGTTTGGTATCTCCGCTGGTTTCCTGCGCGAGAAGCCTTTTGGCGACGGCCTTGGCGTCCGCCAGATGCGCTTCGACGGCATTCAATGCAGCCTCTGGGTCGCGTCCGATGATCGCATCGCAGATCTGGCGCATGTGCTGTGGCCCCGAGATTGTGCGGTCGGAACTTGTCAGGGTCATGATCCGCAATCGCGAAATCCGGCCATTCAGGCGCTGGACGACCTCCCACGCGATGTCATGGCCCGCGCCCTCGAAGATCAGGCCATAGAAAGCTGTCGAGGCTTTGAACAAAGCCCCCGGTTCCTGCGTGCGGCTGGCGGCTTCAAGCTCAGCGAGGGCGGTGCGCAACTTTTCGGCGAGGGGGTCCGTCATCCGTTCGGCGCATGACATTGCAGCAGCCGTCTCGAGCATACGGCGAATATCATAGATCTGCCTGGCCTGGGCCCATGTCATGCTGGCGACGATGGGGCCGCGGTGCGGGATGTGTTCGACCAGACCTTCTGCATCCAGATACCGCAACGTTTCACGCACCACGGTGCGGCTGACGCCGAGTCGTTCGCACAGGACGCGTTCCACAAGCCGTTCGCCGGGCTTGAAGACGCCATCGATGATCGCATTGCGCAGGTGATCCAGAACGACATCTCGCAATGTCGAAGGCTGATGATTGATCCTGCTGAGGCCGGGATTTTCCATGACCGAGACCTAGCAAGCCGGGCACCGAACGGCAAGGTTGATTGTAAGATTGTATTACGGTATTCATGCATACGAAGATTGATTCTAAATTAGGGAACGCGTTTCATGACCGCCGAAATCCGCAAGACGCTGCTTCATGTCGAAGAGACCTTGATCGAGGGTGGCAAGGCCGCGCCGGTCCCCCTGAAGATGATTGCAGCCGTCGCAGTCATCAAAAACCCGTGGGCCGGACAGGGGTTTGTCGAAGATCTGAAGCCCGAGATCGAAAACTGCGCGCCCGGCCTGGGCAAGTTGCTTACGCGGATGGTTCTTGATGCGGCGGGCGGCGGCGACAAGGTCGAAGGCTATGGCAAGTCCGCCATCGTTGGCACGAATGGAGAGGTCGAGCACGCCTCGGCGCTGATACACACGCTGCGCTTTGGCAATCATTACCGTGAAGCCGTTGGCGCAAAGTCCTATCTGGCGTTCTGCAACACGCGTGGACCGGCGAACGCACCGCTGATGATCCCGTTGATGGACAAGAACGACGGCGGCAGGCGCAGCCATTATCTGACCATCCAGCTTTCGGTCGCGGATGCGCCTGCGGCGGATGAAATCGTGATCGCGCTGGGTGCTTCGATCGGGGGGCGTCCGCATCACCGCATCGGTGACCGTTATCAGGATTTGAAAGAGCTTGGCCATGACGTTGAAAATCCTGCCGCCGTCTGAGGGTCTGGGCGCCGTCGCTTATCGCGAGCAGGGTCAGGGCGATCCGCTTGTCCTGATCCACGGGGTGGGCATGCAGTCCGCCGCGTGGTGGCCGCAGATGGACGACCTGGCGCGCACGCATCGGGTGATCGCGCTGGACATGCCGGGCCACGGAGCGAGTGACCCGCTGGCACGGGGCAGCACGCTGGCGGATTTCGTCACATGGCTGCATCGGGTCCTGAACCGTCTGGGGTTGCGGCGGGTCAGCCTTGCGGGCCATTCCATGGGCGCGCTGATCGCAGGCGGTTTCGCGGTCAGTCACCCGGAAATGGTGGCCCGTGTGGCGCTGTTGAACGGCGTTTTTCGCCGTGATCGCGAAATGCGCGCAGCCGTTGAGGCGCGGGCGAAGGTCATCGACGAGGGGGATTTCGACACAATCACGCCGCTGCGTCGCTGGTTCGGTGATGGGCAGGCCAATGCGGATGCCTGCGCGCAGGTTGAAGGCTGGCTCCGCTCGGTCGATCCGTCGGCCTATGCCACAGCCTATGCCGCTTTTGCCTCTGGCGACGCGACCTATGCGGATGAATTCTCGGACATCGCCTGCCCCCTGCTTGCGCTGACGGGGCAGGACGATCCGAATTCGACTCCCGCCATGTCACGGGCGATGGCGGAAGCGGCACCAAAAGGGCGTGCGGCGGTGATCGAGGGGCACCGCCACATGGTCAATCTGACGGCTGCGGATGTCGTGAATCGAGAGATGCGCGACTGGCTGGCCACCAAGGACGAACTGGAGGGAACGTCATGACGCAACACGACCCGCGCGAACTGCGCAATGCTTTCGGCACATTCATGACGGGTGTGACCGTGGTGACGGCCAAGGGATCTGACGGTGCACCGATGGGGTTCACGGCGAACTCGTTCACTTCGGTGTCGCTTGATCCGCCGCTGGTGCTGGTCTGCCTTGCCAATACATCGCGCAATTTCACGGCCTTCACGCAGGCCGACGGGTTCGCTGTCAACATCCTGTCCGAGACACAAAGGGACGTTTCGAACACCTTTGCCCGCCCGGCCGAGGATCGCTTTGCGAATGTGGACTGGCACGAAGGGCCGAATGGCGGGCCTGTCATCGACGGTGCGTCGGCGTGGTTCGATTGTTCGATGCACAAGACCGTCGATGCGGGGGACCATGTCATCCTGATCGGTCATGTAGAGGCATTCGAGGCCAGCCCGGCGCCGGCGCTTGGCTATGCGCGCGGGGCCTATGTCACGCCAGCGGCTGAACTGGCTGCGTTGGAGCAGAACCTGGATATGGTTGTTTCCGTGCTGATCGAGCGTGCGGGCAGGGTGCTGGTGATCGATGATGGCGGCGGGTTTGCGCTGCCCCAGACGCGGGTGGGCAAGGCCGGGGTGTCTGATGCGGTGACGCGTCTGATCGCCGATGTCGGCATCACGGCCGAACCGGGATTCATCTATGCGGTCTACGAGGATACGGATCGCAACTGTCAGCACATCACGTTCCAATGCGTCGCTGGCGAAGGTCAGCCACGCAACAGTCACTTTGCCGCGCTGACCGACGACTGCGTCGCGCGTTTTGTGGACCCGGCCAGCCGACAGATGCTGCGCCGCTTCCGCGAAGAATCGCAGGTCGGCAATTTCGGCGTTTACTACGGCAATCAACAGACCGGACAGGTCCGCACGCTTTCGGCAGGGAGGTAGCACTATGAAATTCTCACTTTTTGCACATATGGAACGGATCTCGGCCGATCAGGATCAGCGCAAGCTGTATGACGAGTTTCTGGAGCTGTGTCGCATCGCCGATCAGGGCGGCATGCACGCCGTCTGGACGGGCGAGCATCACGGCATGAACTTTACCATCGCGCCGAACCCCTTCCTGAATCTGGTCGACATTGCGCGTCACACCAAGAACCTGCGGCTTGGCACCGGCACCGTGATCGCGCCGTTCTGGCATCCGATCCGGCTTGCGGGTGAAGCGGCGATGACCGACATCATCACCGAAGGCCGCCTGGAACTGGGTGTGGCTCGTGGTGCCTATAACTTTGAATACGAGCGTCTTTTGCCCGGCCTCGATGCCTGGGGCGCGGGCCTGCGGATGCGCGAGCTGATCCCGGCGGTCAAATCCCTGTGGGCCGGAGACTATGCCCATCAGGGTGAGTTCTTTGAGTTTCCCAAGACAACCTCTGCGCCGCAGCCCGTCCAGAAAGACGGGCCGCCGATCTGGGTCGCGGCCCGCGACCCCAACAGCCACGAGTTCGCCATTTCAAATGGCTGCAACGTGCAGGTGACGCCGCTGTGGAAGGGCGAGGAAGAGATCACGCTGTTGATGAACACCTTCAACGCGGCCTGCGAAAAGTTCGCCGATCAGCCACGCCCGAAGATCATGCTGCTGCAACACACCTATGTCGCGGACAGCGGCGCGGATGTGAAAAAGGCCGCCGAGGAACTGAACCGCTTTTACAATTATTTCGGCGCCTGGTTCATGAACAAGCGCGAGATCACCCAGGGATTGATCGAGCCGCTCAGCGACGCGGATATCGCCGCCCATCCTTTCTATTCGCCCGAAGCGATGGAACGTGATCTGGTGATCGGCGAACCTGAGGCCGTGATCGAACGGCTGAAGCACTACGAAGACCTTGGCTATGATGAATACGCCTTCTGGATCGATTCCAGCATGTCGTTCGACCGCAAGAAGGCCTCGCTGGAGCGGTTCATCGAAAAGGTCATGCCGGCTTTCTCATAGGAAAATGTCATGCAAGAATTTCAGCAATACATCGACGGCGCTTTTTCAGATGGCGCATCCCAATTCGAAAGCCTGGACCCGGCGACAGGGCGTCCCTGGGCACTGATGCCCGAGGCCCGGCGCGCGGATGTGAACCGCGCCGTCGACGCCGCGCATCACGCGTTTCACGCGCCGGAATGGGCCGGGATGACCGCGAGCCAGCGTGGCAAACTGCTGATGCGGCTGGCGGATCTTGTTGCGGAACACGCGCCGCGACTGGCTGCGCTTGAAACCCGCGATACCGGCAAGATCATCCGCGAAACCAGCGCCCAGATTGCCTATGTCGCTGAATATTACCGCTATTACGCGGGGCTTGCCGACAAGATCGAAGGCGCGCATTTGCCGATCGACAAGCCTGATATGGAGGTTTGGCTGCGTCGGGAGCCGATTGGTGTGGTCGCCGCGATCGTTCCATGGAATTCCCAGCTGTTCCTGTCCGCGGTCAAGATCGGCCCGGCATTGGCGGCGGGCTGTACGGTCGTTCTGAAAGCATCCGAGGAAGCGCCGGCACCGTTGCTGGAATTCGCCCGCATCTTTGATCAGGCGGGTTTTCCCAAGGGCGTTCTGAATGTCATCACCGGGTTCGCAGAGGAGTGCGGCTCGGTGCTGACGCGCCATCCGGACGTGGCACATGTCGCCTTTACCGGCGGACCCGAGACCGCGCGCCATATCCTGCGCAATTCGGCCGAGAACCTTGCCTCGACCTCGCTGGAACTGGGGGGCAAGTCGCCTTTCATCGTCTTCGAGGACGCCGATATCGAAAGCGCGGTGAACGCGCAGATTTCGGGGATATTTGCGGCTTCGGGACAGAGCTGCGTCGCCGGTTCGCGGCTGATCGTGCAGAACACGATCAAGGATGCGTTTCTGGGCAGGCTGCGCGAAAAGGCGGAAGCGGTTGTGATCGGCGCGCCCGACGACATGGCGACAGAGGTCGGACCATTGTGCACCGCGCGTCAGATCGAACATGCGCAACGTCTGATTGCGGATTCGTTGGAGCAGGGCGCGCGCCTTGTCACCGGGGGGCAGCCCCTGGACCGCGCAGGGTTCTTCTTTCCGCCCACGGTTCTTGACTGTTCCGACGCGCCGCAGGCGCCCTGCGTCCAGCGTGAGTTCTTTGGTCCGGTCCTGTCGGCCGTCGGGTTCGACACCGAAGCCGAGGCTCTGCAGCTTGCAAACGCGACCGAGTTCGGGCTGGCGGCGGGGCTGTTCACCCGCGATCTGACCCGTGCACATCGGATGATCCGAAGCATCCGGTCCGGGGTCGTCTGGGTGAACACCTACCGCGCCGTCAGTCCCATCGCGCCCTTTGGGGGGCACGGATTGTCCGGGCATGGACGCGAAGGCGGACTTGCCGCAGCGCTGGACTACACGACGGTCAAGACCGTCTGGCTGCGGACAAGCGATGATCCGATACCGGATCCGTTCGTCATGCGCTGAAACGATCATCAAGGGGGGAGAACATGATGAACGCGATAAAACCACCGGTCAACGATCTGGATATCTCGACCGCGGAAAGTGGTTTCTACGAAGGGTTTTCAAAAGCCGTTGCCTTGGGATCAAAAAGCCTGATCGGCATCCTGATCATCTGGGCCATCGTATTTCCGGGGTCTGCGGGGTCTGCGCTGACACAAATCCGGACCACAATCGACGCCAACACGGGCACTTGGTACATGTACGTCATGGCCTTTTATCTGGTGGTTTGCGTGGCTTTGGCGCTGTGGCCCGCCACCGGTCGCATCCGCCTGGGCGCCCCGGACAGCCGTCCCGAATTCTCAAGCTTTTCGTGGATCGCGATGATGATCGGCGCCGGAACAGGCATCGGCATGCTGACCTATTCGACGGCCGAGCCGCTTTATCACTTTGCCTCCAATCCGGCGGTGATCATGGGCGAAACGACGGCCCTTGATCCGGACAATGTGCGCGAGGCGATGAAGTGGTCGTTCTTTCACTGGGGGCTGTCGGCGTGGGGATGTTACGGCATGATCGGGCTGGCGCTGGCTTTCTTCGGCTATGTCCGCGGCCTGCCGCTGACGATCCGCTCGGGCCTGACGCCGCTCTTTGGCCGTGCGCTGGAGGGGCCGCTTGGCCATATCGTCGACATCATCTCTGTTATCGCGACGGTTCTGGGGGTCGCGGTCACGCTGGGCTATGGCGTTTCGCAGTTTGCGGCAGGCATTCACAACATAACCGGCATGGACTGGTTGATGAATGACGAGAGCACGCCAACGCTGCTCGCGATGCTGCTGGCGCTTGTCGTGGTGATGGCGCTGTCGACCCTTTCGGCGCTTTCTGGCATTGGCAAGGGGATCAAATGGCTGTCCAACATAAACATGGGCCTGTCGTTTTTCGTCCTGGCCTTTCTGCTGATCTTCGGCTCGACCTTGTTTGCGCTGCAATCGCTGGCGGTTGGGCTTTGGGATTATCTGACGAGTTTGCCCGCGATGCTGGTGACGATCTGGCGCTCTGACGGGGTTGCCGAAAGCACCGCCACACAGCTTGCCGGCTGGCAGGGCGCATGGACCATTTTCTACTGGGCGTGGTGGATCGCGTTCGCGCCCTTCGTGGGATTGTTCCTTGCGCGTATTTCCAAGGGGCGGACGATCCGCGAATACGTACTGGGTGCGATGATCGTGCCGACGATCATCCACTGTGTCTGGTTCTCCTTTGCCGGTGGGACGGCGATTGATCTGACATTGAATGGCGGGGCTGGCGATCTGATCGTCGATGCGGGCATCAGTTCGCAGTTGTTCGAGATCGTGAACTTTTTGCTGTCGCCCGTGCTGGCGCAACTGATGTCGGCTGTGATCGTCGTCCTGCTGATGACGTATCTGGTAACGTCGGCTGACTCGGCGATCCTGATCATCAACACGATTTCGGCTGCGGGCGATGACGGACAGAAATCACATGTCCATATTCTGACCTGGGGGGTGATCCTGACCCTGGTCATTGGCGGCCTTCTCGCGGCTGGCGGTCTGGATGCCATCAACACTGCAATGATCATCGGAGCCCTGCCGTTTTCGGTGGTGATGGCGCTGATGGGCGTCGCCCTTATCAAGGCGCTGATCCGCGACGGCATGCGCGCGCGCCAGGAGCGTGCACACATGTCACCCGCGATCGACTACAGCGCAAACGAAGGCGTCAAATGATGAACCTGTCCAATCCGGACCTGCTGCAGAACGACGCCTTTGTCGCCGGGGACTGGCATGCAGCGGACCAGCGTTTCGCGGTGACAAACCCGTCAACCGGCGAGGTTCTGGCCCAGGTTGCCGATTGCAGTCGCGCTGATGCAAAGAGGGCGATTGCAAGTGCCGGTGCGGCCCAGAAAGCCTGGGCCGCACGCACGGCAAAGGATCGGGCACAGATCTTGCGCCACTGGTTTGACCTGATCCAGGCCAACAGTGACAGTCTGGCCACCATCCTGACCGCCGAGATGGGCAAGCCCCTGGCCGAGGCAAAAAGCGAAATCCTTTACGGTGCCAGCTTTATCGAATGGTTCGCCGAAGAGGCAAAGCGCGTCTATGGCGAGACCATTCCCGGCCATCAAACTAACAAGCGGCTGCTTGTCATGCACCAGCCTGTCGGTGTTGTCGGGGCAATCACGCCCTGGAACTTTCCGAATGCGATGGTCACGCGCAAAGTCGCCCCCGCCTTGGCGGCGGGCTGCGCCATCATCGTTAAACCCGCATGTGAAACGCCGCTGTCTGCGCTTGCGCTGGCACGCCTTGCCGAACAGGCGGGGGTGCCGCCGGGCGTGCTGTCGGTTCTGCCGTCGTCCGACAGTTCCGGTATGGGGCTGGAGTTTTGCGAGAACCCCGCTGTGCGCAAGATCAGCTTCACCGGATCGACGAAGGTCGGGCGCATCCTGATGCGGCAGGGTGCAGATCAGATCAAGAAACTCTCGTTGGAATTGGGCGGAAACGCTCCTTTCATCGTCTTTGATGACGCCGATCTGGATGCAGCGGTCGAAGGTGCGGTTGTCTCGAAATTCCGCAATGCCGGTCAGACATGTGTCTGCACCAACAGAATCTACGTTCAAGACAGTGTATACGAGGCCTTTACCGAAAAGCTGACCCATGCCGTTGCCGGACTGAACGTCGGCGATGGCTTTGCGGGGGATGCGGTCATCGGCCCCCTGATCAGCAAAGCCGCGCTGGACAAGGTTCGCGAGCATATCGGCGACGCCACCCGCCGCGGTGCGCGCGTGACCATCGGGGGCGATTTGCACAGTCTCGGCGGCACGTTCTTTCAGCCAACCGTGCTGCGCGATGTGACCGCTGATATGGCCGTCGCACGTGAAGAAACCTTTGGCCCGCTGGCGCCGGTGTTCCGTTTCTCCACTCTTGATGAGGTGGTCGACGCAGCGAACCGGACCGAGTTCGGCCTCGCGTCCTATGTTTATAGCCGGGATATTGGCCGCATCTGGCAGATGATGGAACGTCTGGAATGTGGCATGGTCGGCGTCAACACCGGCCTGATCTCGACCGAGGCGGCGCCGTTTGGCGGGATAAAGCAATCCGGGCTTGGTCGAGAAGGATCCCGCCACGGGCTGAGCGACTACATGGATCTGAAGTACTGCTGCCTCTCGATATAACGCCCGTCTGGGCGGCGCTGCGAGAGGGTGTCCGGCACCGATCAATCCGGTTCGAGGGTGCCTGCCCATGAACGTCGTTGCAAATCGGCGCTCAGATCATTGCGCCGTGATAGCCATTCGCGGAAATCTCGGTGCACAACTCTCCCCATTGGCAGTCACCGCAGGCGGATCTGATCTGGCCCAGTGCAAAGGCCTCTCGCAGTTGCATCAGGGTTGAGGGGGCCAGCGACAGACTTGTGCCGTTCTCAATGTTGATTTTCAGTATCCGGCCCACATCTTCTGCGGCTTTCCGGTCGCGCACCTGAATGCTGCAATCATGGCAATGCGGGTTTGTTTCTGATCGCCGGGGGGCGCAGATGTCATCTGGCCCCTCGACGATTTCGACTGGTTCTCCCGCAGAAAGTCGCCCCGCAATCGCGGTCAAATTGTCCGTGAAAGCGGGGCTGTACCCTTTGCCGACATTGGTCAGGATACAAAGAAGATGGTGCGGGCGCAGGCGTACTGTCATTCAGCGGCAGGTTTGGTGTCGCGTGTCAGCAGCTTCAGCGTCATCGCGCCGAGGGCCGATTTGAGCAGGCCGCCAAGGACAAAGGGCACCACACCAAGCATGATCGCCTGTTCCGCGCCGATCAGCATCGCAAGCCATGCCGCCCCCAGAACGAGGCAGATCGCGTTGCCGATGGCCATGGCCAGAGCCGACAGCCAGACACGTTGGCCGTTCCAGCCGCGTTCCGTCAGCCATCCGACGGTCATGCCCGCAATCGGGAAGGCAAAAAGATAACCGCCTGTGGCACCGAGGAAATGTTGCGCGCCGCCTGCGCCGCCCGCCAGCACGGGCAGGCCAATCGCGCCTTCTGCCAGCCAGGCGACAATCGTAACGCCGCCCAGACGCCAGCCGTAGAGGGCACCGACAAGCATGACCGCGAAGGTCTGCATGGTCATCGGGACCGGGAACATCGGCACTTCGACATAGGACGACAGCGTGAGGAAGAAGGTGCCAAACAGGACTGCGGCCAGTTTTCCGGGCAGTGTAAAGTTTTGCACGTCGAGCAATTTGATCGTGTTGCGGGTGACCGCAGGTGCCGGTGAGTTCATGTGTTGTCCCTTCTGATTATCTATTAAATCCCAAGTCGGAATCTACAGGTAATAAAATTATAGATAATTCGCAAGCGCAGACTGAAATCACCCGCGCGAGAGGTGTCGCCGCAGGATCGTGGCAGCTGTTTTGTCCTCGCGCCGTTCCATGGCCTGCAGGATGGCCACGTGGTCCTTGTCCGAGGTGCTGCGCCATGTTTCGCGCCATCTTGCGTGGAATCTCTGTGCCGAAAGCCGTTGAAGCTGTTCGATGCGACCCAGCAAAAGCGGCCTTGCACAGGGTTTCAGGATTTCCAGATGAAACTGGCGGTTGGCCTTCTCCCAGGAAATGGGATCCTTGGCGTCGTCGCAGGCAAGGCGGAAAATCTCCATTTGCTGCATGTCTTCGGGCGTGAAATTGGCGACTGCCTTGGTCAGGGCCATCGGCTCCAGGGCGAGCCTCATCTCCAGGATGTCGTCCTGATCCGCATCAGACAACGAAAAGGCCCGGACGCCGCGTTTGGGGATGAAGGTTGCCAGTTCCATCTGCACAAGACGCTGCAGCGCCTCCCGCACGGGGACGTGGCTGCAGTTGAAGCGTTCGGCAATATGATCCTGCCCAAGGCGCGCGCCCTGGGCGATGTCGCCGCGGATGATTTCCTCAGCGATGATTTCTGCAATGGCTGCGGGTTTTATGGATGGTTCGGACATGGTCATGATCTATCGCGAAGCTGACCACGCGAACAGATCGTTTTTTCTGGACGATACCGGTCAGAAGTTGTGTCGGCGGATGTGATGAATTCACGCGCGTGTTTACCAATCAGCTGGTCGTCGTGCTGATGATCCTGTGGCCGGGCTGGTAAGAGATGGTGACAAAGGTCACCGGCCCCTTGTCGCGCCATGTGGCGCGTTCGACGTGCAGGATCGACGCCTTATCCGGTACAGCGAGATACTCCTGCTCGAAAGCTGAGGCCGGTGTCGCCAGAATCGACAGGGTCGCGCGGTTGTAGGGGACGTTTTCCAGCAGCCATTCGTTCGCTGATTTCTGGGCAAAGTCGTAATCGCGCGCCTGCGGGACGGTGCGCAGGCAGATCCAGCGGTCTTCCAGCGCATAAGGAACGCCGTCGGCAAGGTGCATTGCCCTGACGTGCAGCATCTCTTCGCCCTGGGCCAGTTCCATGGCAAAGGTGACGGCATGGGGCGGGGTGTCCACGGTCCGGTCGATCAGCGCATAGCCATAGCTGGCTCCGCGCTCCTCGATCTCGCGGCGCACGATCTGAACGGCGATCACCGCGCGCGACACCGGATGCAGGGCAACGCGGGTGCCGGATTTGCGTTTGCGTTCCAGTATTCCGCTTTCGGCCAGCTCGCGCAGGGCGCGGTTCACCGTGGTGCGGCCGCAATTGAACTCTTTGGCCAGGTCGGTTTCGTTGGGAATCTGCGCGCCGGGTTTCCAGATGCGGTTATGAATGCGGCGCAAAACCTCGTCCTGAACGCTTTGCCAAGAGTTTATATCCGGTGTGCTCATCGGCCTGCTTTCCGTTTTGTTGCGGCGCTGGTTCAAGGTGCCAGCTTTTTCATCTGCCAAAGGACGGGATCGTTGGTCCGTAAGGATTTTTGCATTTTACCGTCTTGACTAGCAATCCTGATTATTTTCTTTATGTCTGCACATAACGATAATTTGTGCAACGCCCAAGACGGCTTGAACCCAAAAGGCCCGCAGAATGATCAACCGGCATATTCTTGAGTTGCCCGCCTATAACGCCGGCCTGCCCATCGCGCGATTTCGCAGCCTGTACGGACACGCGCCCCGCGCCAAGCTGGACAGCAACGAGACCCCCTTTGGCGTGTCGCCGCGCGCACTCACCGCTGGACAGGCGGCGGTGGCGCAGGCGCATCTTTATCCCGACGGGAACGGCACCGGGCTGCGCGATGCGCTGGCCGAGGCGACTGGGGTCGAGGCCGGTTGCATCGTGCTGGGCAATGGCTCCGAAGAGTTGATCTATGCCTTGTACGGCGCGGTTCTGGGGATGGGTGATCACGTGCTGACGGTTGCGCCGGGCTTTGGGCTGCACACGCTGGCGGCGCAGGGGCTGAGAATACCGGTTGAAACCGTGCGTTACCGTGCCGACTGGACCCTGCCGATGGCGGAGTTGAAGGCGGCGCTGGCGCGCAAGCCCAAGGTGTTTGCGATCTCCAGCCCGTCGAACCCGCTGGGCGTCGCGCTGACACTCAGCGAACTACACGAGCTTCTGGCCGCCACGCACAATGAAACGCTGGTACTGCTGGATGAAGCCTATTTTGAATACAACCCGATCGACAGCCTGTCCGCGCTGAAGGCCAGCGGTCTGAACTGGATCAGCTTGCGCACGTTTTCAAAGGCCTATGGGCTGGCGGGAATGCGCGTGGGCTATGGTCTGTGCAGCAGCGCCATGTTGCGCGATGCCGTGCGCAAGCTGACGCCGCCGTTCAACGCCAATGCCGTGGCGCAGGCGATGGGGCAGGCGGCGTTCGAGGACCGGGCTTTTCTGGCGGAAACTGTGCAAAAAACCATCGCCGCCCGCGACGCGTTGGCGCAAACCCTGCGCGACATGGGATTTCGCTTGACCCCATCCAAAAGCAATGCGGTGTTCTTCGCGACCTCGGAGCGTGCCGTTGATGCTGCTGAAAGATTGCGCGGCGAAGGTGTTCTGGTCAAAGCCTGGCTTGAGGACGGATTTGACAGATTTTTACGGGTGTCCGTGGGCACGCCGCAAGACAATAAGGCGTTCATCGAAGCGCTGACAAAGCTCGGAGTTCAACCGGCTGCCTGATGTGGGCCGCGCGGGTGTGCGGCCTTTCATGAAACTTGAAAACAGAGAGTGAAAACCATGAATATGTATTCCTTCAAAGGCGCGGTTCTGGGGCTGGGCCTGGCCGTGTTTGCAGCCGGTTCGGCTGCCGCTGACATGCTGGCGGACATCAAGGTCTCGGGCGAGATGACCTTTGGCACCGAGATGCACTATGCGCCCTTCGATCTGCTGGTGAACGGCCAGTATGAAGGTCTGTGCAAGGATCTGATGGACGAGGTGACCAAGGATCTGGGCGTCACACCGAAATACAACGATCTGCCCTGGACATCGGTTCTGCCCGGTCTGGAAGCAGGCAAGTTCCAGATGGTCAACGCACCGGTCACCATCACCGCCGAGCGGATGGAACGCTATGCCTTTACGCTGCCGATTGCCGACGCGTCGGTTGGCCTGATCAAACGCAAAGGCGACGACCGTATCACCAAGCCCGAGGATATCGCCGGTCTGGTGGTTGGCTCGCAAAAAGGGTCGGCGCAGCTTGAGCAGTTGAAAGTCTTTGGCGAGGGCGTGGGCGGTATCGACGTGCGTGAATATTCGTCGGTGGACGAGGCTTATGCCGATCTGGCCGCCGGTCGTCTGGATGCGGTTGCGGGATCGTTCCCGCTGTTGGGTTATGCCGCGTCGAAGCGTCCCGAGATTTTCGAGACCGTCACACCGGTGTTCGGCGAGAAGAAATATTTCGCATGGGTCGCCGTGAAGTCGGAAGAAACCGAAAGCATGATCGCCGCTGTGGACGAGATTCTGTTGAACATGCAGGACGACGGTCGCATGGCGAAGCTGCATGAAAAATGGTTGGGTACAGCCGTGGAACTGCCGCGCGAGATGCCTGCGGTCAAGTAACTTCGCAACGGGTCCGGCCAATGGCCGGGCCCGTTTTTGCTGATGTCGAAGGAGCGCGCGATGTTCTCTTGGTCCACCATTGTCGAAAATCTGCCTTATCTGTTGCAGGCCACGCGGTTCACGCTGCTGGTGTCGGGGCTGGGCATGGCCTTGGGTCTGGTGATGGGCATGGTGCTATGTGTGGCGCGGCTTTCGCCGATCCGCTGGATCAGCCGCATTGCTGCCCTTTACGTCAGCTTTTTTCGTGGCGTTCCGTTGCTGGTGCAGCTTTTGCTGGCCTATTACTTTCTGCCGTCTATCGGCATCGACATTCCACCGCTGTGGGCGGCTGTATGCAGCATCGGGCTGTGTGCGGCGGCTTATATCGCGGAAATCCTGCGTGGGGCGCTGATCGCGGTGCCGCACGGACAGGCCGAGGCGGCGGCGGCGCTGGGCATGCATCCCTTTACCATCTGGAAACGCATCCTGATCCCGCAGGCCCTGAAAATCTCGATGCCGTCGCTGGTGAACGAGCTGATCATGCTGGTCAAAGTGTCGTCGCTGGTGTCCGCCGTGGGCATTGTCGAGCTGACGCGGATGAGCCAGTCGATTTCGGCGGCCACCTTTCGCCCGCTTGAGATCTACATTGCGGCGGCGGCGATTTATCTGGTGATCAACCTGGCGCTGGCAGGTCTGGGGCAGGCGTTGGAAAAAAGGTTGGATTACTGATGGATATTGATCTGTTCGTCCAATACGGCCCGATGTTGCTGCGCGGTCTGCTGAACACTGTCCTGTGCTGGATCGTGGGGGCCGCGGGGGGGATTGCGCTGGGCTTTGTCATTGCGGTGGCGATGTATTACGGGCCGCGTCCGCTGCGCTATGTGTTGCGCGGGTACATCGAGGTGATCCGGGGCACGCCGTTCCTGATCCAGCTGTTCATTCTCTATTACGGCGGGCCGAACATCGGTCTGCGGTTGGACCCCGTGCCTGCGGGCATCCTGGGGCTGATCATCTACGGCAGCCCCTATTACGCCGAAATTTTCCGCGCCGGTCTGCAAGCGGTGCCGCGTGGCATGATCGAAGCAGGGCGCGCGATGGCCATGTCCGAGGGGAAGATCCTGCGCCGGATCACGCTGCCCATTCTGATGGTGTCCTCGGTGCCGCCGCTGACCAATTTTTCCATCATCCTGACCAAGGAAACGGCCATTCTGTCCATCGTGACGGTGCCCGAGCTGCTCTATCAGGTGCAAACCATGTCAGCCGAGACCTTCGCCTATATGGAGGCGATGTTTGCGCTGGCGCTGTTCTATTGGGGCTTTGTCGAGGTGATCTCGTGGGCGGGCCGCAAGCTGGAACACAAGACCAATGCCTTTTTGTCAAAGGAGCTGAGCGCGTGACATCTGAAAATGCCTCATCCGTCGAAATCACCGCTCTGGGGAAATATTACAACAATTTCCATGCGTTGAAGAACATCAACCTGTCGATCCCCGCAGGCAAGGTGACCTGTCTGATCGGCCCCTCGGGATCGGGCAAGTCGACGCTGCTGCGGTGCATCAACTTTCTTGAGGAATATCAGGAAGGGGCGGTCGAAATTGACGGTCAGGTGATCGGGCTGGAAGCGGTGGGTGGGCGCAAGATGTCGGCGCGCCGCCTGCGCGAGATGCGCCGGTCGATCGGCATGGTGTTCCAGCAGTTCAACCTGTGGCCCCATATGACCGCGCAGCAGAACGTGGCCGAGGCGTTGGTGCAGGTTCAAGGGCTGTCCAAGGCAGAGGCCGCGCGCAAGGCGGTTGCGGCGCTGGAGAAGGTGGGGCTGGGGGACAAGACGGAGTCGTTTCCCAACCGTCTGTCCGGCGGTCAGCAACAGAGGGTGGCGATTGCCCGTGCCGTGGCGATGGAGCCAAAGCTGATGCTGTTCGACGAGCCGACCTCGGCGCTGGACCCTGAACTGGTTGGCGAGGTTCTGACCGTGATCAAGGATCTGGCCAGCGAAGGCATGACCATGGTGATCGTCACGCACGAGATGGGCTTTGCCGCGC
>TARA_R110000765_G_scaffold9911_3_pt1 | contig 71559 bp, 50 predicted proteins | sample TARA_R110000765 | Tara Oceans TARA_R110000765 (sample SAMEA4398168) | marine metagenome | biome: Polar Biome; feature: [MES] marine water layer (ENVO:01000295) within the mesopelagic zone...; material: water (ENVO:00002006), including particulate matter (ENVO:01000060) such as...... | reverse complement strand
ACTATGGCGAGGTAGCTCAGTTGGTTAGAGCGTCGGATTCATAACCCTGAGGTCAAACAGGTAAAAAATGACAAATGGCGAGGTAGCTCAGCAGGTTAGAGCGTTGGATTCATAACCCAGAGGTCGGGGGTTCAAGTCCCCCTCTCGCTACTTTTCGATGATAAAAAACCCAAGAAGAAAATCCTGGGTTTTTTTGTTAGGTACAACATAGGTACAACATTTTGACTTTTTCTTAATATGTACCTGACTAGGTAATAGCCCGCAATTTGAAATAGATCTCTACCATGGCCATGGTGTCCAACTTGCAGTATTCCAGCAGATTGCTTTTGGTGATTTTTTTATCCTCTTCAAAATTTTGGTCTAAAACCATTCTTCCCCAAGTATCCAAGGCCATAGTGCCATCTTGTACTTCTAATTCGGTATAAGAGAATTGTGGACACAATACCGGCAGTACTTTTTTTATGGAAGTAGAGCCATGAAACCTATAGTCCACATAGTCCTTCTTAAATATTTCTTCCAAATCAAAGGTGTGCTCGTTGATGTATGAAAGATATTCCCCATAATGAGGCATTAAAACCATCATGTCTTTGTTCCTACTATTTTCAAAACTGGCATGCCAGGAAATAAAGGTGCCCTGCCTATGGGTAAAGTCCTTCATCTCAGTGATCATTCTATCCGGCATTTCCATTTTTTCCAACAAATACTCATAATGGGTCAACTCACCATTCTCGGCTAGCGTATGGATAGAAACCTGAAACGGTAAGTGCTGGTGTGGCTTTAGACCATCCAATTTTGGGATTGCACTAGCATACGTTTCATAATCATAGAAATGCAAGGGGTACTTTAGCTTTTGCAGGTATTTTTCAATATTTCTTGTTTCGACAAGAGCTTTTTCCTGTTTGGCTGACTCCACTTGAAGTTGCTGATTGGTGTTAAGTTCAAAACTCTTCGGAACTTCAATGATACTGGTACAGTCCTTATCTACAAGCTCTCCTACTTTTTTAGCAGAAATTCTACCAATCTCATAAATGCTATAATCAGGTATATTAGAGTTAAAATAAGTAAAACTATCGCAATGGTTGCTCCTTGTTTTATATCTGCAAGAACACGAACTATCATTTATTGACACCTTACTTATAAAGGTTGTTGCAGCATTTACTTCATTGACAACAGCAGAGTAGATGGTATTCACAGCTTCTGTTACATTCTCAATGTCCAAAAAGTCATTGGGAATAATATTTCCTCTTTTAATATATTCCTTGTCTAGATGGATAATGGAGACCTTAGAAACTTCCAATCCATTTTCTTGTAGAACGAATTTTTGAAAACAGGCATCTTTGATATGGTTGTGCTTCTTATCTTTTTTTATTGAGGTTGACGATTTTACTTCATATATATGATAGCTGTCGTCGTCCAGTTTTTCAAGTACATCTATTCTGGCAAAGACATTATTATCGGTAATAAAAGATGGTTGAAAAAGAAATACTTCTTTTTTTAGTTTGTTTAAAGTGTAATCTGGAGTTGTATTTAAAGAGATTTCAACTCCTTGTGGGAATAAACTTTTTGCATATTCCTCCACTTCGTATCCCTCTTTTATCAACTTTTCCAAAAACAGCGAAAACGCTCCATTCGGGTATTCCTCAGGTCTATTTTTAAGCAACCAGAGGGATTCTGGACAATTTAGGTAGTGAATAAAATCTGTTTTGGTTAGTAACATTGATTTATAATTTGAAAATCTCTATAGCATTTTCGACCAATAACTTTGACCGTTCTTCAATATCAGATTTTCTCCAAGTGTTTGTGTCCTCTAACTTTTGATTTAAATAAAGACCATTCTTAAAACCTATGTACTTTCCATCCTTCGATTTTCGGTTTTGTTTTTTATCTAAAGACATATTGCTCAGTTTGGAGTTATAACCTGTTAAGGTCAAATTGCCCAATTTATGGACATAGCTATTTCTAATTTCTTTCGCCTTATGCAGTTCGCCATTTGCAATCATATCAACCCAATGATGCGGAATATTCTCACCTTGTGGAAATACGTGTTCAATAGTCCAAACAAATTTCCTTTTATCTCTAGTATAAAAATTTTTATAAATCTCTCTGGTCTCTGTATTTGCTAATTCAATTGAGGAAAGTATATATCGTGTTGCTCCGACATTTTCTTCATACAAATCACCATTGAGTTTTTCGGTAAATAATTCGTCAGATGCCGGTTTTCCTTTATCGAGAATTATTAATCTTAGCCTATCGTACGAATAATTATCCATTTTATTAGCCTCAACAACAATATCCATGAAATGGTTGGTCAAATCCCTTGTCGGCGGTGTATCCGTCACGTTTCTCCTGATGGCATAATTACAGAGAAGGTTTACTAACTTTATTTTTTCACTTTCAACAATATCAAATTTCTTGACTACAAAAAGCAGTAACATATATGCGTCCGCTGCTGTTACATTCTCTAAGTTTCTTAAAGCCTTTATTAACTCACCTGAGTGTTCTTCAATTTCATACTGAATATGTTTAGAATAGATAACTGATGCCTCCTCCAAACGGTCAAAGAAACTATGTACATCACGATTTATTAACTCTTCATAAATCCATATGAGATTTGATCTTAAGGCCTTTGGTCGTTTTTCAACAACAATTTCCTTCTCATTTTTAAACGCATTATAGAACTGACGTAGAAATCGCTCCTGGACTTTATACTCATCGGATAAATTTGTAATAATTGCGTTCCAACGCTCAAAATTTTCATTGAGGTCTGTCGTTTTGTCTACCTTTTCTAGATGACCTAATAGTTTGTTCTTTATTAAATCAATTGCGGAGAGAGGAACACCTCTATTGTTTAGAGTTTCAAACAATGTAAAGGCATCTGCATGAGTTGCCACATCGATTTTCACTAAGGTCGCGCTGTTCAGCTTGTTCAATAATTCTAAAACACTATCGTAATTGTAAAATGCTTTATCATTTTCATCAATCCAATTCAATCTATCATAGAAATAATAGAATGCTTTAGAAATCCTTCTATTTCCGAGATTTTTTGGCCTTCGATTAGAATTTTTTACCTCATCCACTATTTCTGAAAAAATCCAGAGATAATCTTCATAGTTGTGATTTGAATACGATGGGCTAAGTCTTGGTTTTTTTAAATTTTCAAGAATAATTCTATTCCTTAAATTCAATAATTTAAGCTGGTGCTTTAAATCTGATGGTTCAGGAATATTTTCAGAGAGAAACTGAAAGATGGCTAAATAAAGTAGACTTATGGTAGTCATTCTTTGCTGGCCATCCACTAATTCCAAATCAGCTGATCTGTGTGAGTCTGTCTCAGTATTGATACATATGATCGATCCTAGAAAATGGCCTCCTTCACTTTCCTCTATGTCATCAAAAAGTGCTTCCCAATCCCATTTGCTCCATATATATTCTCTTTGATATTTTGGTATGTGGTAACTTACTTTGTTATCTGCACTAAAAAGTTCGGATAAGGGTTTATTATCTGTATTTTGAATCATTTCAATGGTTGGTTTGAGTTTCCAAATTCTAGTAGTTGTTTAAAAATACCTTCTTTTTTGTCAGATAAATATTCCGGTATGGCAGGTGATTTAATCTTTTTTCGGATATAATTGTCAACTGTCAGAAAAGGTGCATAGTAGTTGTTTGCTAGTTCAACATTAGTGTTATCGGCATAGGATTGAAGGAATTGATCAAATTTCATATCTCGTTTGTTAAGCCCTTCCTGCAATTTTTCAAGCTCATTTATATGTAAAACCACGAGTCTGCTAATACGCCATTTCTTATTTTCTTTCTCTATTTGATTTTTTTCAAGAAGTTCATCGAATTTCTTATTAAAAATGTAAGATGTGACAGCGAATGAAATTATTGGTTCATTAATCAGCAATACTGGATATAAAAAGAGTTTGTTTTGTGGTAGGCCCTCATCAATTTCAGGTGCATATTCATCGAACCTTTTGATAGACATTTCCACGATTTGAGATAAGCCAAACCTCTCGTAGAATTCGTCTCTTTTGAGGTTCTCGAAGTCCTTTAAAGAATATACCTCCTTGTAACCTATTTGGGGTACATAAGAACGCTTTGCCTGAATCAAAACAACATTTCTCTTTCGCCGAATATAAAAATCAGCATATTCAGTGCCGGCAATGAGCAATTCATATGTTGATTTCAATACTATATCCTTGTGGTTATTAAAACAGTATTCAAAAACACCTTTTGCATAACCCTCAAAGAAAAGTCCTACATCACCTCCCCATTCTTCAATACGTTTTCCCTTCTTTTTCAATATGTCAAAAAAGAAGTCCCAAAAGAATAGTTCATAACATTTTTCAATCAAGAAAGTGTTATCCATAAGGATATAGATATTCTCAACTTCCCCAACTACGCAATACATAGGGGATTTTTTAATCTCCAAAAATTCAAACTTTTTAATCCCTGTGTTTGGCTTACCGTTGCCCCTTACACTTAGCATATTCATTCTGTCGATGAAATCCTTATCCGTTCGCTTTACACGATAAGCCTGAATCTGTTCCATTCCCGACTTAAAAAGAAAATGGTTGGCTATGATACTAATGAAATGCTCTGGGGACTCTATTTTATATTCCTTAGTAAACGCTTCAAGCTCTTTACCATATTTCCGTTTCAAAAAATTGAAAAGTTGTCTTCCACGTTCCAATAGATTAATTGGGTTTTGGATGTAGGAATATTGATTATTAGGAATTTCCTTAAACATAAAGGCTTCAAAAAACCTATCCCCTAATTTTTCAGAGGTAATCTCACCATCATATGTTTCATTATAAGATAGCATTTCCTTATTGCACAATAAGAGAAATTTAAATAGAGCTAGATAGTCATCAGGATAGAACTTAATTCCTTTATTTTCCTCAAATTCTATATCTTCGGAAAACAGTATTTCATTTAAACAGAACAAACAGCTTGTCCTAGTACAAATGGCCACACCACCTTTACTTTTCTCAAAAAGATAGCTGAATCTATCGATATATTTTCTACAATATTCAATGCCTCGCGGCTCTAGATGCAGTTGATAAAGAGTTGCTATTAGCTTTGCTTGATTTTTAAAAGAATAATCAAAATCTAAGTCCAACGGCTGTTTTAGGATATGATTTAACGAGGAGTAATTGGCAATAAGTTCGCACCGTGGAATGTGCTTGATTAAATCAAATTTGTTCTTAGGTACGGAATCACTGAAGAAATCCTCATATTTCAAAATAGTGCCAATCATATTAATCAAATTCAATTTTTGGCAACCCCTCCACAATATCAACGGTCTGAATACTCACATTGATAACGCTTAACAATAGATCAAGAATGTAGGTTGGGTTTTCATGTTCCTTGCTCCAATCATTGGGATCATTAATGATGCCACTTTTTTTATCGGTTTTGACCTGATAGCGTTCCATAATCCATTCGATGGCACTTTTGCCGTTTACAGTATACTCATAGGCCTTACTGGGAATATTTTGAACCATCACATTACTGTTATAAATGATATCTCTCTTATCAGTTTTATGATTGGCTGGAAATCTCATTTTGGTTACCTTATAGTCAATCGGCTTATCTATAGTCTTCATTACCAAAACTTCATCCGGCATGGGGAAAGCTTCATAATTGATATGCAGGTCTGCCAATTTCCGACCGGCTTTGCTAAACTTCCAAAAATCACGAGGTTCATCCACCAAAGGCAAACGGGGCAACATCTTCTTCAGGTCATTGGCAAAGGTCTTACGATATTCTGGGCTGTGCAAAAAGCCATAAACGTAATAGAAGATATCCGCTTTTGTCACCGAAGGGCCATATTGCTTTAGGGCTTTTTGCAAAATAAAATCACTAATCCCATCGCGTCTCATATAATGGTCTTTCTCTTGACCATCAAATAAATTGCCTTGCAAGACTTCTTTTTCTTCGTAATAGTACAATGGAAATGCTTGCGTATCTCCATTCAAATGAAGATCTGGAATGTGGTTAGTTATCAATACACTTCCATCTTTATATCTAGCTGATACACAGATTACCAAGTTCTCCAATTCAGGTTTTGGAAAAAAAGAATCCATTTTTGAAACAACATTGTTCTGCTCTCTACTGAAATACAGAAATTGTTTAAAATATGGTCTGTACAAAGCTTTAACAAGATTTTGGTTTTTATATTCTTTATTGCGGGAGGCTTTTAAATCTCCAAAAAATGATCTTGACCAACTAATTCTTTTTTCGTTGAAGGCAACAATATTTTTAGGTTCTATTTCAGGGTTCCTTTTTTGCGCTTCTTTGAATTCATTTAATTGCTCATTGTAAAAGTCAGTTGAGAGCTTAATTCCTTTTTCAATTTGACCTATGGATGAATTATAAACCCATGAATCCCTTGCGGTTTCCAAACCTCTACAATAAATTCCCGCTTTAAAAAATGTTTTGTTATCCTTTTTATCCCCAATCGGTATAAACTCATCAAAAACCTCGTTTCTTTTATTTAACCAATCCCCATGTTCATTGGGTTTTAAGGTCTTCCAATTCATGTCCGAAGTAGAAACAGACTTAAAGTTGGCAATAGTGTCCAACTTTTCCCTTTCGCTCAAATAGTCGCCAATATCGTGGTAGTGAATGGAGGCTTTTTCCTTCTTCTTATCAGGGTTTTTGACTAATAGAGTAATGGAAATAGTTGTTCGTGTACCTTGACCAAAAACGTTATCCTTTTCTTTTCTACGTTGTTCTCCTTGAGTCCTGGCATTCCCTCTGAGGTTGAACACCCAAATACTGGAAAATTCCCTTTCCAAAACCTTTCTAAATCCGTCTTGCGAATTTCCATCCAACCAGGATCCATTGCTTACAAAGGAAACAATACCACCTTCCGTAGGTGAAAGACGGTCTGTTGACCATCTAAAAGCTTTTATGTAAGAGTCATACAAGGAGTTTTTATTTGTGGCGGTAGAGGCCTCTGCATAGGTATAGGCAATACGGGCATCCAACTTTTCGTACTTCATATTCTGGGCATTGTCGTTGGCCGATTTTTGACCGACAGAGTACGGAGGATTGCCTACAATGACACGGATAGGGCCTTTTTTCTGAATTTCCAAACGCTCAGAGTTTTGGGGAAACATTTCGGAGAAAATCACAGAGTCCTTGGTTTCCCCCAATTGAAAGGTGTCAGTCAGGCATATACCATCAAAAGGAACATAATCGCCCTCATGGCCCATGACGTCGTGGTAGGCATTCTCAATGTTTACATCCGCAATGTAGTAGGCCAACAAAACAATCTCATTCGCGTGGAGCTCTCTTTCATACTTTCGTGGTAGGTCTTCTTTTTTTATGAGCCCGGACTGTATCAAACGGGTAATAAAAGTACCCGTGCCTGTAAAAGGATCCAACACATGTACATTTTCATCAGAAATGGTCTGGCCAAATTCCTGTTTGAGTACATCGTTTACGGAGTGGAGAATAAAATCGACCACCTCTACCGGGGTGTATACAATGCCCAATTGTTCTACCATTTTGGGGAAGGCGGTCTTAAAAAATTTATCATAAAGTTCGATGATGATTTTTTGCTTGCCCTCAGCATTATCGATTCCCGCGGCCCGCATACGAACGCTTTCGTAGAATTTGTTCAAATCCTTGGTGTCCTTTTCCAAGGCCCCTTCCTCCAACAGCGAGACCATATGCTGCATGGATTGTGAGATACTGTTATTGTCTACAAAGGAATAGCCCTCAAAAAGCGCCTCGAATACCGGCTTGGTAATCATATGCTGTGAAAGCATTTCGATTGCTTCCTTATCGGTAATACTTGAGTTGATATTACTTTGCAAACCCTTTAAGAAGCTTTCAAAAGCCGCTTTATGTTCGGTTTTTTCCTTTATTAGAAACGCAATACGTTCCTGCTGTCGTTTGGCAATGTCACCCACACTGGTGGCCCATTGTTCCCAATAGCGTCGATCGCCCACTTTTTTCACAAGTCTTGCATAGAGTACGTTCTGCAAAGCCTCAAATTGCATGGCAAACTGATGATTTATCTTTTCATTGGTCTTGTAATTCTCCCCAGGTTCGTTCACCCAATTCCCATTTTCATCAAAAGTGCCATCAGGACGGCCAATGAGAATCTGGTTGGGGCGTTTTTTGTTCAGGTCGATTTTATTGATGGTGGCGTTAAAGCGGTCATCATGTGCTCTTAAGGCGTTCAAAACTGTCCAGACTACGGCATAGCGTTTGTTATCGTCCAAGGCATGTTCCGGTTCCACATCGGACGGTATGACCACTGGGATGATGATATAGCCATACTTTTTGCCTTCTGAGCGTCGCATGACCCTTCCAACCGACTGTACCACATCTACCTCTGAATTCCGTGCGGAAAGAAACATCACGGCATCCAAGGAAGGAACATCCACTCCTTCGCTCAAACAGCGTACGTTGGTCAAAACGCGACATTCCTTGCTATCCTCCTTGAGCCAAGCCAAAAGCTCATCCCGTTCAGGGGCGCTCATAGTACCATCAATATGTTGGGCGGCTGTGGCAATTCGTTGATCCTGTTCATTTTTGGGCAAGGCTTGTAGGTATTCATCAGAAACTATGTTGAAATAATCTGCAATGACGGTAGAAGCTGTAGCATTGGAGTATGCAGTGGGGTTGATGCGCGAACAAAAGGCGACGGCTTTTTTCATAGGGGCTGGATCCACTTCACGAAGTGAGCCATCATCTCCCATCATTTGTTTGGAAAGGGCATTGATACAACCTATCAATTTCGAGGCATCATCTGCATTGATTTCCCGTTCCTCATCCATAATCATTTGCTGGACCGATGGCGGCACATCTTGGTCGCTTAGTGTCAAAATCAATACTTTGTAGTCGGTCAAAAGATTTTTTTGTACGGCTTCTCCAAACCCAATGCGGTAAATCTCGTCGCCATATTGGTCAATATTGTCCATAGACCATAAATCGGCATCCGCCTGGGCAGCCTTGTCCTTTGCCTTGGGGTCATACATGCGGGGGGTTGCAGTCATGTAGAGCCGCTTTTTGGCTTCAATGAAATCGTTATTATGTACTTTGGTAAAGGCAGATTCTTCCTCACCACTTAATTTAGCACCTGTGGTTCTATGCGCCTCGTCACAAATTATAAGGTCAAAAATGGCTTCATCACCAATATTGGTTTTTAGTGCCTGTTGCGCATTTGCGATTACTTCAATGGACTGATAGGTGGAAAAAACTACCGTCATGCCCTTTTTTACTCGCTTTTTATAGTGTGCAAATTGTCTTTTGATATTCTCAATATCCGTGGAGGCGGGTAAGGCTAAATCTATAGTACTATAAAAATCGGCATCCTCCCCTTTCTTTTTCTTTTTAGAAATGTCGGGGTCCGAACAGATACAAATCGGATTGATCTGGTCAAAGGATTGTGCAAACCATTCTCGTAATGTTTGCCCCAAAAGCGCAATGGAAGGCACTAAAAATAAAATGAGGCCCTTACCATTGGTCTCGTTTTCAGCAATGCGAAGCGCCGTAAAAGTCTTTCCCGTACCGCAGGCCATAATCATTTTACCGCGGTCATGTTCCTTAAAATGGGCATTCGTAAGCTCCAAAGCCTTTCTTTGGTGGTCGCGAACATCATATTTAGGTTCCCTAGCAGCTTCACCGGAAATTCCTTGGTCTATTTTATCCCATTTAACGGGGGCTTCCTCCAATTGATAAAGGCCTAATCTGGAAACTGGTATGTTTTGATTGCGAATGGCTTCCTCTGCATTGCGGCCCCAACGTTTCCCCGTGGTATCAATCCATAAGCGATGTGCAAAGGAAACCGTTTTTACTTCTTCATTTTTAAATTTCCTACTGGAAGTGGAAAGAAAGCTATCCACCGCCTTTTTGTCAATAGTGGTGTTTTCTGCATAACATTTACATTGAATGGCCCAATAGTCATTATCATGCGTCAAGGCTACCAAATCAATGCCCGTATCTCCCCCACCCAAGTCTCTTCGGGCTGGGAATTCATTCCATAACCAAACTTTTTGAAATTGGTCGGCATACTTAGGGTCTGTTTGCAAGTAGGCAGCCATTAACCTTTCGAACCGGTCACCTTTATCCCTTTCTGAAAAAGCAAATTTTCTGTATTTCTCTAATAAACTGTTAAATGTTGGCATATAGTTGGTTAGTCCTTTCGTTTTTTAATTCTTTTTTGTACCATTTTTAGTGCTTGCAAGGCAACTTCCTCCCCTTCAATATCATTCATTATCTTGTTGCTTAGCCAGAGCGTTAGCACCTCTTCCTTTTCAAGTTGCAGAACATCGATTAATTTTCCGATTTGCTCCTTAGTAGGTCTCCTATCCCCTTTTTCAAATCGACTAATTTGAGCAATATCCACTTCGATTTTGGCCGCAAGCTCACGCATCAATAAACCCTTTCTTTCTCTTGCAGATCTGATCAATTCACCAAGCTCCATCATTTGCCGTTTAAGTTCTTGACAATATATGTCAAATCTAATAAAAGTCGATTTAAAAAAGGGATGCGCGCTTAAAAACGTAACTTTATAAAATGCGGAAATTTTCTAAAGAAGAATTTGAACAGCTAATTGACGATGCCCCTCTAATCGCACCCAACCTAATCAATGAAATTTATGAGGAGTTGGAAGAAGGCGGCGTGGAAGGGGTTAATATCTTGTTTTCAACCCGTGGGACTTTTAATCCGCATTTTGTGGATAGGGAAGCGGTCATTAGTTTTGTGGTTACAACAAAGCGGTTTTCGGGCATCATGCTAACTCCTGAAGAGAAGGTAGTTTTTGAGTGGATGCAAGCGAAGTGATATCAAAAATACAGTGCTTTAATTAGTCACTATTAAGCTGTTCACATTCATTAAATTAGTCGTATAGCCTAAAAGGCTTTTGATTTAAGTGCCTCTGGTTCACGTTTGTCTTTTTTAAGAGTTTGCGCGTTAGCGTCATCAGCAGTTTTGTCCACATTGGCTTCTAAAACATATCCAAGCAAACAACCATTTTCATATTTACTCGATACAATATTATCGATTCTAGTATCTATATATCATATTTTTAAACTCGAGTCTTTCTCTCTAAGATTTTTGCTCGTAGACCCAACGCCAAATGCGTGAGCTCTTGAATTTAATTGCATTTGATAAGTGGCCTGGGGTTAAGTGGAAGTATTAATAATCTGTCCTCGAAAGTTCAAAGGTTTTGAACTCGTCATTCAAGAAGTTGAACTTCTTTTCAAATAGCCCTGCAATCTTTTTACTGGCCGTAGCAAAAACAAGCTGCCTAGACTCATTAATAATTAAAGTTCTTAAATAATCCAAAAACGATAGAATATTTAAATCATCAGTGTACGTGACAGGGTCATCAAATATTATGATATTCGGACCTTTTTTAAGTTTTCTGTTCAGAGCTAAAAAAATGGATAGTGCCAATGCACTTCTCTGACCTGTACTGATTTCATTAATAGGTGTGGCCGTACCAAGTAGACCTTTCTGCAAATGTATTTTTCCAGAGTCCATAGACAATCCCGTAAACTCTTTGGGTGAGTGAATTCTGGCAAATATTTCACTAATTTCTTCTTCATTCTTTCTGAAGAAAAGTTCAAGTATTTTTTCTCTGCTGTCCTTTGTCAGAATGTCATTGATAACTTCTAGTCCAGACTTTACTCTATCAAGCTTTTCGGTTTGAGCTTTAATCCGTTCTTCAGCTTTTCTGATAAGATTGTTTGCCAGATGAAGTTCTTCAAATTTTACCAAAAGCGATTTTAGACTTTTAAATTTTTCAAAAACTCTTTCAGCGGAGTGTCGCACTTCCACAACAAAGTCTTTGGGTTGAATTGTTATAATTTCTTTGATGTTATCAAACAATTCAAGAAATGATTGAAGCTCTTTAATATCAAAAGCAATTTCCGAATTATAATCGTCCAACTCATATTTACCCTCAACCAATTCCTTGATTTCAGAATCCAACTCATCAATTTTCTTTGTATTTGTCCCGATTTTACCTTGGATTTCTTCGATTTGAATTATGAGGTCTTTTCTGAAGGTTTCAAAATTCGCTTTACTGTCTTTGGTGAAATGAAGCTCGCTGAATGCTGTAGTAATATTTTTCTCTAAATCATCTAATTCATCTTCTGAGAAACCTGCAGACCTTAAGTCGATATCGAGTGCTTTTAGTTCCTCTATCTGATTGCGCTGAGCATCTATTTCTTCCCTTTTCTGATGCAGTATAGTATTAATGTCATTCAAAGATTTCTCTAAATCCTCTTCTAAAAGAATGTTTTTAAGGCTATTCTCATAATTTCGAAATGCTTTTAGTTCATTAGAAATATCCAGAATTTCCTTTTCTAATTTGTTAATGGACTTATTGTAGCCTTCAATTTTTTTCGCCTCGCCCTCTTCATCATAAATTCTCTCAACCTTTTGAAGTAACTGACTTTTTGTATGCGGTGTTTCACATAAAGGACAAGCATCTACATCGTCGCCTCTTGTTTCTATGAATTCTTTACCATAATATCTTATCTCTGCAATGACAGATTTGAGTTTGTCCAGTGTTGATTTTAGAGTCTCACGCTGACCTTGTAGTTCTACTTTTTTATTTTCTTTTTCGTTTTTTGCATGTTCATAATCTTGGGTCAATTGTTTAATGGTCTTTGGGCTTTTACCAATAGCATTAAGATTAATTTTCTTGATGTTAGTGTCAAAAGAATCAAAGCGCTTGATGCCTTGTTCCAATTGTTTAATTTCTTTATTAAGAGACCTAATTCTAAAACTATTGGGACTTTCCAAATACTTAAGAGCACTATCAATCAAATCTTTTTGAGTCTTTATCTCCTTTAATTTTGATTGAAGTGTCTTTAGGTTTTTTCTCGAAGTGTCCTTTTCATTTTCTTTCTTATTAAGGTTATTCTTAAGCTTATTTAGCTCTTTAAGTCTATCTAACGCATCAGACTCGCTAACTACTTTTGAATGCACTATTGAATTTAAATATGAAAGTAACGTCTTATAATCCTGTTCAAAAAGTTCAGTTTTGTCCTTCGGCGTTTGAGGCAATGGCTTCTGCCATTTTACTGATTTGGCATCCTCAATAAATTGATTGAATAAAACATCTGGGTCAGAAATCTTTTTAAGTTTTTCAATCTGTGCCTCGGACTTAGTTTTGATTTCTTCCTCTTGAATTATGATGCTATAAATTCTCTTTTGTTCTTGATCTAATCGTTCTTGAAATCCAATAAGTCGATTTCTGATTGAACCAAATTCTGTACCCAGTGCTATGGCAGTTAGATATTTTGTGAGCTCTTCGATATTGGGATTATTGGAAAGTCGATATGCACTATCTGAGTTGTAAAAGTTATACCTATTAAAACTTCTATACGCTTCATTGAATCTACCGATAGGGTTATTATACCAAAAGTAATCCCTTGCCTTATATTTCGTCAACGAATTTGTGTAGGTATCTGAAACAGATTGACCGTTAGAACTATATTCTGCAGCAACGCAATCGTTTTGTTTATCAGCAGAAATATTTCTTGAATTATTCCCTGTAATCACAAGTTCCAGACCTTCCATTAACGATGTCTTACCGACCCCATTTGGCCCGGTTATAAGATTAACTTTTCCCAAAGCAAAATTTCTTTTCTCTGGAAAATCTCTATAAGAATCGCGAAGATTAAGATTTTTAACCCTCTCTAATACAAAGTCTTCGCTATCAATTGGTTTACTATCAATCGAGCTGAGTTCATCTAATTTCTTGGCTTTACCTTCAACAAATCTTGGTACAGCCTGGTTATAGGGTTCATCACTAAATACTTCTTGAAGTTCAACAGCCGTAAGTTGTTGTTTCCATCTCGTCACAACATCTTCATCTTTTTCTACATCCGATTGTTGATAGCGCAGATAGTCTCTAAGTTCTTCTGATGTAAAGACAAATTTTCTTGCGTAGCTTTCGTCTTTCTCAATAGCTCTTTTGGCATCAGTATTAAAACTTTCTCTAACAAAAATTAAATAATAGTTCCACTGTGCGTTTCCGTCTGTATCGAAATAATCCTTGGATATAAATTTTTCTTGATACTCTTGGATATCAATATCGCTATAGTCAGATTTTAAGTCAATTACATATTTTGAGACCAAGGTATCGCCAAAATTATGCTCAATCTTAGCAACTTGCTCTACGTCGTTAAAATTCTTAACCACGTAGCCATAAGGTAATATTTGTTCTAAATTATCTAGATTCATCTGTCTTGGTAATCGATGTAAAATCGTTAGGATCTGTGATAGAAATTTTTGGCACTGGTGTAGCTACAGAATCATAATCATTGACATTGGGCTTGAACCAAACTACAACCCTTTTATTCCTCCTATCTTCCTTTGGAAATAACTCAGTCAACTGTTTCAAAAGAATTTTAGCAATACTTTTGGGATTGACCCCAATATGTGCTACGGTGGCATATTCTTCATCATTATTGACCAAGTTGTATTTATAATTAAAACCGTCATCTTGCAAAAACATCACTTCACCGCAGTTGTCGCGAAAAGAAGCGATTATATCAGGGAATAATTCTGGCCTGTTGAGTATGTTTGAATTAAGTTCTTCAAATTTGGCCAGACGAGTAGTTCTAAACTCTCTTCCCTCTTCATCAAAAGTAACAGTGTATCTTCTTATTGTTTCGGTATCTTCCATCAAAAAGCTTTTCAGCTTATTAATGATTTGCCATTGCGCATTATCCTTTTTCGTATCAATTTCACCAACTGAGATGTTAATCAATCGTTCTTTATCTAATATGTCCAAGTCTTCACCAGTTAAACTATTGCTAAGAACACCTATAGAACCCAAAAATTCTTGAAGACCGTCGTCAATATTTGTAACTACCACGAAATTATTTTGCTCAACATTATATGTATATACGGTATCCATTGTGGGGCCCCTACGCCTATCTAAAGCAGGATTGACAGGACCTGCATAAGGTTTTCTGATTCTGAGCACTGCATATTCAACATTTGGACTTAAGTAAAATGTATGTCGGTTTGGCTTTATTAATGTATAGTAAAGACCGTTGTCGTGATTACTTTTTATTAAATCTTGCTCGTCCTGAGACTCATTTTTAATATGGTCTGTACTGATAATTATATTGGATTTTGAGAACTTATTGAAAAATGTAGCCGAAAAAGAAGCTTGGCTTTCAGAACTCCAATTCAAAGAAATAACGTCTTTGTTGCTAAGTCTTAAAATACTATCTCTAAAATTTCTAAAACCTTGGTGAGCGGGCTTGGGATTCATTTGAATATTAAGAATGATATAAGGTAAATTTTCCCATCTTCCCGGGTGCTGGGCAGAAATGGTAGCGCCGTTGAAGACCAACGCGTCAGAACAAATAATTGTAAGCAGATTGATTGAATCAGGGTCATTACGAAGAATATAGATAAATTCACCCGGAATTAGCTTTTGTTGCTCTAAATCACTTTCCCATACGCCCATATGTTGCGTCTTGAATTGAACTAATACTATTAGCTTCTGAACACCATTTGGATTCTGTGCTTTAAACATATAACAGCAGGGGTCAAGAAGAACGCCAACATTCCTTGCTTCAATATCATCATTAAGTAGAACCTCAATATTATTTTCACCTGAATACTGTTCTTGAATTTCTCTTATTCTCTCAACAGAAATAGACTCGCAACCTATAACCCACAGATTTCCAGTATCTGGCGTTGCCTCAGTATTTTCAAGCAAATGAATTATTACATTCCAAGGGCAGGAATATTCAGGCGTTATGGCAAGGTTGGAATTATTATCCTTTGCGGCTTGAAAAAAAGATGTAAACTTTTCTATTTCATCTGCTTGGTTTCCAAAAAATGCATCGTCACAGTGAAAGGTGCCTTTATGCTGCAATAGTGAAGAACGGTAGAGTGTAGTGTTTGGCCGTAGTATTTCTAAATCGATGGTGTAATCAACAAGTATTTCATCTATAAAGGCATAAGTCATTCATTATAAAGTATCAAAAATTACTAGATAATCTATTTTAATATTCTCATAAGCAACATTTTGACCTTGAGCTTATTTACAGATTCGTCCTTTCAAATATAAATTATTTAACACGTAAATACTCATTTATTGTAATAATTGATTTTAATTATAACATCGTGCTATATAATTAAAAGTCAATTACATGTGAAGTCTTCAGAATCCTTTGATTTACAGAAGGTGATTTTAGATACCCTATAGGCATAAGATAGTCGTTCATCCATGCAAACTACAAAACCCCATTATCCGCAAAACTGTAGTACCCACCATCAGGAGCTAATATAATATGATCTAATACCTGTATGTCGAAGAGTTTAGCAGCATCCTGTATCTTTTTGGTCAATTTACGGTCGGCTTCGCTGGTATTTAGGTTTCCGCTAGGGTGATTGTGACATAATATTATTCCCACGGAGACGGTTTTAAGTATGACGGCGAACAAAATTCGTAGGTCGACCAAAGTCCCAGTAATGCCTCCTTTGGATACCTCATAAATACCCTTTACTTTGTTGCCATTGTTCAAAAGTACCACTTTAAAGGATTCATGCAGCGCAATGGTGTCTTGATCCCAATGGGAAGAAAGTAACTGGGCAGCATCTTCGGATGAATTGATTTTGCGCCAATATTTAGCTTGGATTTTACCTTGGTAGCTGACCTTGATTTCGTTTGCCTGAAGCTGCATTTTGTCTCTCCGTATTTGTAATTTACTCCTTTCAAGATACACCCAAACCGTTGGAAACCCCAGTCAACATTAAGAAAAAACCACCCTTGACTTCCTTCTCCCTATCCACAAAAAAAGCGTCCGATAGGGCGCCAACTTATATATCAAAAGTGAAAAAACGTTTAGCAAAAGTCAGCTGACTTTCAGTGTTCCATTTAATTTATTTATTGGAATTACTCTAACAAAAAAGATATGCGGTTTAATCTTTTATATTTGCTAACCCTAAGCGAAAAAAATCAAAAAAAAGATTGAATGTTAGAAAAACTACGACTTGACTATGATGCCTTCTTGAGATCCTTTAAACGAAATATAGATGTTCCGCATTCATTTTTATTAGGTGCCGGAGCTTCCATTAGCTCCGGTATACAATCAGCTTATGATTGTATTTGGGAATGGAAAAAAGACATCTACCTTTCAAAAAATATCAATGCCTCGGATTACTACAAAAATTACAAAGAAGAATCGGTTAGGAAAAGTATACAAAAATGGCTTGATAGTCAGGGAGAATATCCTGAACTAGATTCTAATGATGAATATTCATTTTTTGCCGAAAGAGCGTATCCGATAAGTGAAGATAGACGGAAATATTTTTTAAGTCTAATCGAGAACAAAGAACCCTATATCGGATATAAACTCCTATGCCTTTTGGCAGAGCATACGATAGTTAGATCCGTTTGGACCACCAACTTTGATAGTTTAATAGTTCGGTCAGCTCATCAAAACAAACTTACTCCGATTGAAATAAACCTCGACAATGTAGATAGAATCTATCGTAACCAAAGCAATAAAGAATTGCTATCCATTGCTCTACATGGAGATTACAAATTTACATCGTTAAAAAATACGGTAGAGGAATTAGATGCCCAAAACGAAATATTCGTTGAAACTTTGTCCAATTACCATATTGATAAGAATTTAATAATTATTGGTTATAGTGGTAGAGACAAATCTTTAATGGATGCAATTAGAAATGCGTTTACTAGAAAAGGCTCTGGTAGATTGTATTGGTGCGGATATGGTGACCAGATACCATTTGAAGTATCAGAATTACTTTTCGAAGTACGAAATTCAGGAAGAGAAGCGCACTTTATTTCTACTGACGGTTTCGATAAAACGATGATTCATTTGACAAAATCCGCTTTTGAAGACAAGCCAACTATTACCAAACAAGTTCAAGATGCGCTGGAAGCTTCGGAAGATGAACAATATACAAAAACAGAATTCAGCTTAAAATTTGGTAATACAGGAAAATATATAAAGAGTAATCTGCATCCGGTTGTTTTCCCAAAAGAAGTGTTTCAGTTTGAAATTGATTTTAAGGATGAAAAACCATGGAAATTTCTTAAATCAATCAGTCGAACAAATGCTATTTGTGCCATACCGTTTAAAGGAAAAGTTTTTGCAATTGGTACATTGACCGAAATCTCTAAAACTTTTAAAAATAGCTTAAAAAGCGATATTAAAAGAGAGCCTATAACTAAATATGACGTAGAAAACGTCTCGGCTTTCAAGTCTCTTATGCTTCAAGCCATTCTAAAACACTTCGCTATTAACGATGAGATTTCGACAAACTATAAGAATAAATTATGGTTAAGCTCCAATGCCAGCGTATTTAAGAATGTGAAGGTTCACAAAGCAATATTTCTATCTTTTTACTTTGACAAAAGTAAAAGCTTCGGTTACTTAACATTTACACCTACAATACATTTATCTTCTGATGAAGAAATTTCTAAAACACTACACCAAACGATAAGTAAATTCAATCTGGAAAAACTCTATAACAACAAATATGATGAAATACTTGAGTTTTGGAACGACCTATTGTTCGACAGACGGCGAATAAAATTTGAATATCCTTTTCAATCGGGAAGTGGCCTTGAATTTCAGATATCCGCAAACACAGCCTTTGGTGAAATAAATGTACTAGACCCAAAATTTAGAGTTTATACACCTAGAGAATATGATAAAAGACAAACCCAGTTTAAAGGAGTACAATTTTTAGAACCACAGCTAGTTTTCAGGAATATTGCCTCAAATGCTGAGTTCAAAGATTATCATCCCATGAGGGGCTTAGTAAATAACAGACCTTTTGATGTAAACCTAAATGGTGTAATATTATCTAAGGAGATAAATCTATCGGTTATTTCCGGCATGAAATATTCAAAAAGACTTTATGAATTTCTTTCAGGGCTACAAACGAAACACTCGACTGGTAACGTGAATCCAGATTATTTAATAGATTATCCGGGATTTTCCTCAATTTATAATATCCCTTTGAACATTCCATATTTTGAGAGTGATGGAAGCTGGTTAGATATCGATTTTAGGGGCGAGAACGAGTTGGAAACCCACGAAAATGCAATTCAACTTGCGCGCCTAATAACTTCAAAAATTGAACAAATATCAAACACGCAAGGACTAAGTACAATAGTAATTTTTATTCCAAACGAATGGCAAAATTTTGAGAGCTTTATCAATAATGAGGAAAGTTTTGACTTACACGATTATATAAAAGCTTTTGCTGCGTCAAAGGGAATATCGACACAATTAATTAGAGAAAGTACTTTAGAAGACAGCTTAACTTGCCAAATTAACTGGTGGTTATCATTATCGTTTTATGTAAAATCATTAAGGACCCCTTGGATTTTAAACAACCAAGAAAAGGATACAGCCTATGCTGGAATTGGGTATAGCATATCAAAAATTAAGGACAAATCGGAAGTTGTGATTGGTTGCAGCCATATTTATGATTCTAACGGCCAAGGTCTAAAGTACAAATTGTCCAAAATCGACAACTATGTTCTGGATGGAAAGAACAATCCTTATTTATCATTCAAAGATGCTTTTCAGTTTGGAGTTTCTATTAGAGAATTATTTTACCAATCATTAGATAAATTACCGGAAAGAGTTGTTATACACAAAAGAACAAAGTTTACTAAAGATGAAATAAATGGCATCAAAGCTAGTTTGCACAAAGCGGGAATCAAAAAAATCGACCTTATCGAAATCAGTTATGAACCTGATGCGCGGTTTGTTGCGATGAGCGTCTACAATAAAGAATTACAAGTAGATAAATTTCCGATTTCAAGAGGAACCTGTATTGTCACTAATAAGTTTACATCCCTATTGTGGACTCACGGTATTGTACCTTCGGTAAGACAACCGAATTATAAATTTTATCTTGGGGGCAGGAGTATTCCGGCACCTGTGAAAATCACTAAACATTATGGCGAATCTAATATTGATTTAATTTCAACTGAAATTTTGGGATTAACAAAGATGAACTGGAATTCTTTGGATTTATACTCAAAACTCCCATCGACTATTGATTCTTCCAATAAAATTGCAAGAATCGGAAAATTATTAGCTCGTTTTGATGGTAGAACTTATGATTATAGACTATTTATATAATGAAATCCATGACTTACAATGAATTGAAAAATCAAAGAACCTACCATTTCATTGAGAGGTGTGTACTTGTTTTCTAACCGTCAATATGCGTTAGGGATAGCAGCGGCATCGACCGCAGTGGGCCATTTAGGGTTCGTTGGCTTGAAAAGCGACAGCGGAGCTCTTTCAAGCCTTATGAAACCTTATGGCCTACAAGGGCGATATAGCGGATAGCCCGACCAACGCCCAAAAAATCACAAGGAAATATGGCGTGCATTGGTTGCTTGATGTATGGATTGTGCTTCGGACTTTGATGTTTCCTCTTTTTCTTCTGGCTCGGCATCATATTTTTCATCCAAATCCGTATTGATTTCCACTAACCGTTTTTGAACAAGCTCCAATTTTTCGGTCTTATCAAAATCTAGTTCCAAAACCTTTTTGTCGGCCTTAACCGATTTTTTGTAATCGGCGGCGAGCTCTTTTTGAGTTGACAGCGATTTTGGTATTTTGGATAGGGCGTTGTACATATAGTCCACTAAACTTTGCCAGTTGGTAACGATTCTTTTAGAACCGAAGCCATATGTGGCGTTAGGGGTAACTACCAATAGTTGATGGTGCAATTTGTCTTCTACATCAAGTACCAGCTTTGCGCTGGCTATTGAAATTATGGTATGCTCCCCAGCTTCCTCCTTTTTTGCTTGCAACAAAGTGTTCAGGTTTTCTCCCAACATCAAAACATCCATAGCGTCTGGAGTTTTGAGCGCTGCGCTCAATGCTGTATAATAAGAACCTTTCTCAGATAACGAATCCCATAAGGGCAAATCTTTTTCGAGTTTGGTAATGTTCTTTGCTACCCGGTTCAATTCCGTTTCATAAAAGGCGATATTATTTTTGGCCTCTAATCGGTTCTTTTTGAAAATGGATTTTTCCAGTTCCAATTCATCCAACTGTTTGCCCAGCTCTTCCTTTTCCAAATACAGCGGGTCATTTTTGGCAACTGCCAACAAGGTTTTGTAATCGATGGAGCCTTCATCGTTGACCGGCCCCATATCCAATTTATTGAACTGAATCGTGCCATTGGTCAACTGTTCGATAAAATTCTTTTTGATGTTGACGTTATTGAGCATCAGGGCATCGGTACAGTTCTCGACGATATAAAAGGAGACAACAACTTTGTCGCCATAAAATTCCTTGGCGCCCACATTCCCTTTGCGCACTCCCCTACCGTTGCGCTGGTCAATGTCCGTTGGCCGATGGGGAATGTCCACATGATGTATGCGCACCAACCGTTCTTGAATATTGGTGCCGGTTCCCAATTTTTCGGTAGAACCGATAATGATCCGATAAGAACCTTCATTGAATTTTTTAAAACATTCCAAACGTTTCGCATCGGTCTTAAAATCATGGATGAATATGACTTCTTCCCTTGGAACATCGAATTCCTCTACTAGGATACGCTTCAATTCATCATAAATATTGAAGCTCTCCTTCGGTACTCCCAAATCTGAGAAAATGGCCTGTGTGCCTTTAAAATATTCTGTCTCTATGTACGTTTTATAGACTTCTAAAGCTATTGTTCTCAACTTCGCCTCCCCCGGATCTTCCAAGTCTTGGTTCAACATCCTCGGATCTATGGAAGCATTGCGCATATGGTGCAACGCAATTAACGAGATGGCGCTTTTTTGTTCCTCGGTATAGTTTTTATCCCCGTATAATAGGCTACTGTTGCCTGTTCTTAGAAATTCCTTGATTTGCTCAAAGTATTCCAGTTGTGCTGGAGTAGGCTTTAGTGTATGCACATCCAATAGCATTTTGGGCCGGTCGATTTGATGCGTAGTTCCGTTGACGATAATCGAAATCTCATTGTACAACGAAGACAGGAGTTTCATCTTTTTGAACGAACGAAAGCGTTCCCGAACTTTGTAATCTCCCGAGACCGTAGGTTCAAATTCGTAGGATTTGTTCGCAAATACCTGTGCCCATTGGTCGAAGGAGGTAATGTTCATCTGTTCCATACGATACGGAATCAGATATTTAAAGAGCACATAAACTTCGGTTATGGAATTTGATATGGGCGTACCCGATAGAAAAGTGGTCTGAAAATCCCTTTGTTTTGATTTCTGCAACGAACGAATGGCCACCAATAGATTCTTACTACGTTCGGAACCTTGGGAGGTATTCAGACCAGCGACCCGATTGTGACGGGTCGTATACATAAGGTTTTTGAACTTGTGCGATTCATCGACCATAATGTGTTCGAAACCCATCTGTTCGAAATTGATGGCATCGCTCTGTTTGGTCTTTATCTGGTAATAGACCTGTTCCAGGGTTACGTTCAGGTTCTCCTTTCTTTGCTCCAAGCCTTTCAATACCCTTTTGCCCACGTCGTATTTATCCTCATGGATGACACTCAGATCACGTTCGAGGTTCGTAAGTTCCTCGGTTATGATTTCATGAACGATTTCCGGGGATTGTGGTATGAACTTAAACGTATCATGGCTCATCAACACTACATCGTGTAGACTATCCCTTATCTTTTTAAAAAAAGTGTTTCTTTTTACCAAACCGCTTACAACTTTATCGTGCGCGACCAACAGTTTCATTGTCGGAAATGCGTTCAATAGTTCCATTTCCAATTGGATTACCGTTGAACGCAAACCAATGACCAATGTCTTTTTGGACAGGTCTAACTCTTTCAGTTTTTGGGTGGTCAATGCGATATCAAGGGTCTTTCCAAATCCGACCTCCTTGTTGACCAACAACCCTTGGTTGACGATTATGCCGGCAACGGTATCCTTTTGGCTTTTGTATGGTGTAAAATGCCGCAGGCCCTCAAAATGGAGATAATCGCCATCGTATTTCGGATGTACCTGAGCGTCATAGGTATTGTAAAAAATACGTTCTAATCGTTCTTTGATTTCAGGTTTCCCGACGATGTACCCATTGAACTCTTTGTATATCTGGTCGAACTTGATCCGTACTTCTTGCATTTTTGCCTTGTCCGTCCGCTTGTATTGTTTTGAACCTTTTGAGATATAGGGTATGGTGGAATTCAATGCGCCTTCCAGTATTTCCTTGAAACCGTAGTACCGATGTTCCGATCGGACGCTGAATTTTTTTATATACTCATAGTCCGCTTGCTCGATCCTGACCATGTATTTTGAGGTACTATCGTTATAGGCGATATGCACCAATGAATTATAGGTGTCAAAAATGAAAGCCTGTGTATACTCAATGGGAAACCAAGGTTCGTGCAGTTTGATGTCCAAGTCTTCGAATGGGGTCATCGGAGGCTTAACTCTTTCCAAGGCCAGAACAGTTTGTTCTATATAGGATTTATCCACATAGGATTGGTAATCGCCAAAATCGTTTTTGCGATAAGTATTGAGTTTATGATAAATAGTGCCCGATAAAAACAGGAACTTGGGAGCGAGTTCCCAACCTTCTTTGATGGGATTTAAAAAAAGGAGTTGCTTGTCCAAGGCCTGTTTGATGATTTCCTCCTTGGCTATTCCCGTATTTGAAACCAACGAATCGATATCGATACGATTGTATTTGTTCAAGGAATAGTAAATAGCATCCTCTAGGCTTAGAATTTTTGGTTTTTCCTCTGACTTTATCTCAACATTTCCTATTTCGAGCGAACCATTGAAAATATCGGACTTTACAAACACCCCATTTTTAGGGACTTCCAAGCCCAAAACCAAGGGCCCTTGAATATCCAATGTGACAAAATGATAGTTGGGCTTGTCGTTGAGTTGGCCATATTGAAAATTGAAGGCATCATATTGGTAATCGAGTTCGTCCCTGACTTTTTCCCTTTCTCCATCAGGGCTTTCCAACAATCTGAAATACGTATCCCGTAGCGCTATGATTTTTGATAGCCTGTCAAAATCCCGAGGTTTTACCCGTAACAATTCCAGTTCGTTCTCTTGGTTGATTTTATAGAGTTTTTGCCGTTCAATGGTCAAGTTGCCCGGTTTAAGACCACTTGGAACTATCGGTTCCACTGGCTGAATATCATGCTGGGTTTCCGGAGCTATTTCGTTGGATGGCGGGGCTATTGATATGCTTTTCTTTGTTTCTAGTTGTGGCTGTATTTGAAATTTCAATAGCGTTGCATTTATTTCGCTTGCCAATAGCTCAAAACTGTGATCAGGTTTTACGGTATAGTCCTGATTATTATAAAGTCCACCTTCGGCGAGGGTTCCCAATATAAGGTCGGGATGGGATAGGAAATACTGATTTATCTGTACGGGGTTCGAGCCTAAGACTTCTTCCACGCTTTGCGTAAATAGGGCATTTATTTCTTTTTGTTCGATAGTCGTTTCTATTCGACTGCTATTTTGAAAAAGCAGGATGTCGGTAACTATCGCCGTATTTTCTTGCGCAAAAGCGGAATCGGGTAATCGAATTCCCCCAATAAAATTATTGGTCTGCATCAAATGCTCCCTAATGGGCATATATTGCCGTTTATCCATAAAATTCTTGGTACAGACCAAAATGGACACCCCCGACGGTTTTAGGCTTTTCAGGCTTTTATATATGAAATAGGAATGGATGTTCTTGGAAATTTGGGACTGCAAGGGATGCCCTTGTAAGTCGGTATCAAAAACTTTGTTCGCCCCGAACGGAATGTTGCTTATGACAAGGTCATATTTTTTGGGTGCATCCGTCTGGGCCAGATTTTCAAAAGGAACACCATAGACTTGCACGTTAGCATAATTCCGGAAATTATGCTCCAAGATGCGAACCGTGAGTATCTCCTTTTCAAAAGCGGTAAATTTTGAGGAGGGATATATTTTAGAAAGCCTTCGAATAAATACGCCGTTACCGGCACTCGGTTCTAAGATGGTCTGAGGATTGAAGCCCTCCTTCGATTTCAGATAATCCGTTATGGACTGTACTAGGGAGTCCGGCGTATAATAGGAACTGAGGGAGCTCTGCTTTAGACTCTTTACTATGTTCTCTGCATATTCTTCCCCATAATACTCTTCTAATTTTCCTATAAATTGAGTGCGATACCGCCCGTTCTTAAGAATATCGAAGATGTTGCCAAAGCCAGGGTTATTGATAAAAAAGTGCTGTTCGGGATTTGGATTGTTGAGTGCGTCGAGCGTCCGAACCATAAAGTCCAGATACTTCTTTTTTGAGTATTTCATTTTGAGTGAGTGAGTTAAGGAATTTGATAGCCTGCTTTTTTACATACTTAATCCATTTGATTTGCCTTTTGTTCTTAATTGATTTTTTATTGATTGTAATTCCCCTTTTGCCAGTGTAAAGCCTAAATCTTGCCTGAGGGCTTTATTAAACACTAGATTGGCATTTTCCGACATATCAAGAAAAGCTTGATGATCGGTGCGGTTGTTCAAGAAGTACTTCTTGGCTAGACTTAGCTTATGTTCTTCGACGATGCACTTCCTCGCATAAAGCAGTGTTTTGCATATCCATTCATATTTAAAATAGAGAAGGTTTTCGTACATATCCCTGTTCGCAAAATAATTGTCGGAAATTAACGCGCCCGTAGACCGACTGTACATTCTAACACTACCGTTGTCATCACATTCACTGTAGTCCATGTAATAGACGAAATCCTTGGTTTCCATTGCTTTTTTGAAGCTATTGCCGCCATATATGATAGTGTTCTGTTCCATTTTACTAGGGTTTCATTTGTATGGTTTGCATGTCTTGATTTTTTTGAAGCTGCGTTACCGCTATTCTGAAATTCTTGCTTTGTGAATAGGTCTCGTTGATATGCTTCATCAAGTTTTTGTCAATAGGCCGAAACTTCATTTGCTCACTATTACTTAAAACTTCCGAAAAATACCATTGCCCCGTTCCGTAATGTTTTTTAAGCGATGCCTCATTGGTATTTGATTTCAGTACAATGGCATCAGCCTCCATCAAAAAGTTCTTTTTGGAAATGACTTCGTTAGAGAGGTAATATTTCTCGGTAGCCGGAAAGGTCTTGGACTGTATGCGATTCTCGAAGCTGTCCCATTGTACTCTTTGTTGGTCTTTGCCTTCGCTGGGTTTTCCGATATGTAGCACCCCATTTTGGACTCCCAAGGACAGGTTGTGCTTCAAATGGGCAATAAGGGTAATACCACTATCTAAAAAACGGGCCCGAAATTCCTGCTGATCGAAATAAAGCGATTCCGGTTTTGGGGCCGTTTTCAAATAGGATTGAAAAACGAAATAGCGATCTGTGGCTTCGGTCAAGGTCATTATAGTCGTTTTATCTTTTGATAGCGGTAGATGGAATTGTCGATTCAGTTGTTCTTTAGGGTCGGTCAATAAGTCCTCGTTCGGCGACAATACGCTATTCTTAAAATAAGTGTTGCTGCGGAAGGTTTTTTGGACGGCCTCATTATAGAATTCACTTATTCTTTTAAAGTCCACATTTGCAATAGTACTTATGTCCGGACTAAGAAATGACTGAATAAATCGGAGTTCTTTCCCAGATTGTGGATGTTGCGCAGCAAAATGTTCCTGTAGTTTTTGGCTATCGAACGGTTTCCATAAGGGTATATTCTCATGCGTTCTTGAAGCCATATAAAATGAGGTGTCCGATACCTTAAAACCCAATTGCATCCCGTTCAATCGGATTTCGCCCTCCATGACCTGAAAGTTTCCGATGGGAATTATTTTATGATCGTGATGCACCAAGCGTTCTTTTTCGTTCACATAGGTCAAACGGGCTGCGAGTTCTTTCTTAACGTATCCTTTTTCGGCAAGTTCGAGTTTCTTGATATAGCCAAGTCTTTTCGCGTCTTTTACATCTTCCGGAAGTATCTTTCCATATTCGAGCAAGCTGAATTCCTTGAACTCTACATTTTTCCTTTTTATCCAATAATTGTTCAATGAATGATATAACCGACGTGTTAAAACGACCGTTTTGCGCAAACCTTTTCTATTGTTTTTCTCCATCGTTACTTTTATTTAATTCGATTAATTCGGCGTAGATGTTCCTTTTGAGGTTAAGCGATGGTATGGGGTCGATTTTTAGGTTGTTCTTTACCGTTTCATAATGTAAGTGGAAGCCGGTAGCGTTTCCAGAACTCCCAACGGTTGCAATAAGCTCGTGCTGTTTCACTTTTTGCCCTTCGACGACCAAGACCTTTTGCAAATGGCCGTACAGACTCTCAAAACCGAAGCGGTGTTTGATGACAATGTGGTTGCCGTAGCCTGTATCAGAAAACACGACCTTGGAAACCATCCCCGAGGCAGCTGCATAAACCGTCTTTCCCGCTGGTGCGGCCAAATCGATTCCGTAATGTGTTTTAATTGTCCCGGAAATCGGATGGGTGCGAATACCATATTTGCTTGAAAGCGCATAATCGCCTTTCTCCAAGGGAACCGCTGATGGTAGTTGCTTCAATAATTCGGGACGATATTTTAAATAGGTCTCTAAGGAATTCATATAGGAGTAATCGGGTACCTGATAGAGATAGACCACGATCCGTTCCTCAATGGCGAGGAGCAATTGTTCCCGTTCTTTCCCTGCTACTATGGCATCGGAGCGACTGGAATCTAAATTTATCTTTAATCGTTCCCCGTACTGCTCCATGGCCATTTTGCTGTCCTGAACCTTGTGATCGGAAACATCAAGGCCGTGCCGCAAAACATAGAACAGGCAGAGTAAGACCAGAAAAAGAAGATAGGCCACCTCTTTCTTTCCCAGCGATTTTATAGGATTTCCCGAAGCAAACGCACTCCTTTTAAGAAAAAAAATGATGTTTTTGATAAAATTCATTATTTTATTATATATTTACAAATATATTATTTATTTACACATAATCAATAAAAAGTAGAAAATGCATAAAAAGTGGCTATCTGAAGATCCTCACATACACCTTCCAAACCTAATGGAGCATTTGGGATATCAATTGTACCAAAAGGAGAATACCCATCGAATCTATAAAAGCGCAAGTATCTACATTGTGGTAATCCATACCGATAATGGCTTTCTGTATTATAAGGTGCAACGCCCACAGGAAAAATTGTCAGCTTCCGATCTGATTACCGAGCATGTATCAAAAATCGAGGGCGAAAACAAGGAACTGTTATGGGACAAAGTAGATACCTACTATAAAGAAGTATTAGCAACAGAGAACCTACTAATATCGGGGAAAGCTCAAGGTGCCCTACAAACCGTACCAAAAGACTTTAATCACTTTTTATCCTACCGAACTCCCCTAACCAACGTTAGCGAAGGTCTTTATACGGATTTGGAAAGCTCAACTCCTTTTTCCGGTCGTGTCTTTCAAGATCATAAGGGAAAGCCACTATTTCCTTTGTTTAACAATCAAAATGAGGTTTGTGGATATTTTGAGGATGATGGTACTAAAATTATGCCCTATGGGGAGTCCGCTATAAACCATTCCCTTTGGTATTCCAACATCCCAAAATCCATAAAGGGGCTCTTTCTCTTTAAGGATCCAAATGAAGCTTTGGCCTTCCACAAAAAATTCCAACTGAAAAATGTGGTCTATCTGGCGTTGGGCGAAATCAATTCCCAAACGACCGAAATACTTTTCCAGATACAACGATTGACCAAAATGGATAAACTCATGTTAAGTTTTACCGGGGATAAAAAAATTGAAGGCTACCTCAGGGATTTGCATTTTATATCCCATATAGAGGAATCAAATTTTAAGTTGGCCTTGACGGACAGGGATATCATCTTGCGATTTCCTATCGGAAACGAAAAACCCTTTTCCCGATTTTACGACCATACAAAGCGGTTCAACAAAGAATTGACCAAGAGTTTTCAGGCCTACAATAAAGTAATCGACCAAAACAAAGTGAACCGGTATAGTATTATGGTTTCCAAGGATGAGGATAATATTATGGTGCGCTTGCCCTTGGAAACAAATGCCATCAAACTTTTTGTTTGGTCTTACTACAAAAACTATCTGAGCAAGACGATAGACATATTAAAACCCCAGTCCGACAATTGGTATTCGGAATGGGAGTCAACCAAAAATCAAAAAGGGAAGGAGGTGCAATTGGAAGAATACAGAATCGCATTATAAAATGGAAAAAGGACGCTCCCGCCCTTTTTCCTTCAAATTCCGTAACTCACAAATCACTCCTGATTTGAAAGTTATGTATTTCAAAAGTAAACAAATTCAAATTTCGTAACAATTAAAAATCACTCAAAAATGGAAAAACAAGAAGAAAAGAATATCGAAAGAGTCTTCGTACTTATTGCTCAAGTTTGGCAAAAAGGGGAAGCGATATTAGTGAATAATGAAAAGTACAAAATCAAAGTGGCCAACCATCCATCATTTACATTGCCAAAGAACGATAAAGATTTAGAGGTCATAGAAAATGAGAAACAACAATTTGCCAAGGAAGATGTAAAACGACGCTTGGAGGGTGCCTACATTAGTTTTGGGAAGCTTGATGATAACATTCAAGACTCGATTTTGGAAGGCAAAGAACAACTGATCAGAACAACGTACATCAGTGAGGGTCAGTTGAAGTCTTCGGTCAAAATGGTCCAAATGATATATAATTCAACCTATGGTTCCAGATTGGATGTACAGATCAAACGCAATGAACAGGTTAAATTGGAAGATGCCAATGCCTACCAATATCAATTTACCAAAGAGGAATACAATACGATGGTAAAGAAAGGCGAGACAATTTTATTTACGGGTACTTCGCTGAGCGGGGATACCTTTCCAAAATTTGCCTATTACGAGCCGAGGCTAAATGATATTCGTACAAAATCCGCGGTTTCGCCGAATCAATACGTTCTTGGCCAACAATTGACCAAAGAACAGGCCGATACCATGAACAAAGGAGAAGAGGTCGAAATTACTATTCGGAAGAGCAAGAAAGGCCCGTTGACCTACCTGGTCAGATGGAGTATCAAGGGTCAGCGTTTTCTTTATAAAAATCCGGAGAAGGCCAAAGCACAGGAGGTCGATAAAAAAGAGCATCTGACCGTAGGCGACTTAAAAAAAAAGAAACAGCCTAACAACGCCATAAGTCTGTAATCCTATTTTTTCTAACTCAATGTAATGGCCGATATGCTTTTCATGTCGGCCATTTTAAACCATTCCTATGTCAAGTCCGAACTACGGGGACAATCCCGAACATTACAAAAAGTTGATCTCCAAAATCAACGAGGGCACAAATTTTCACGTGTACCTTTATCGAAAGGGTTATAAGCTCATAAAGCAAAGTGCCGGTTCCATGGAGCTTCAAAATGATGACGATCGTATTGTACTTCAGACATCAAGAAGTCCGGTCACGTATTTCAACCGGAACGATTCTTCGGATAAAGGGCTTTTCTTCAAATTTCTTTTGCGGCGTAGTGCAAACTTCTATAAAGCGGTGCAGAACGGTCTCGAAATCGCGAACCAATCCTACGAGATTGAAAACACCGATCTAAAAATCGAAAAACCAAAGCAGTTCATAAAATCTTTGGAAGAAAACTATAACATTGTTCCGTTGCGCAATTCAACCTATTTGCGACGAGAAAGGCATATTTCAAAAGAAACGATCAACAGCAAACTATTCAAGGGCCGCATTTTCAATGCCTATCACGTAAGGGGCAATGGGGGTAAAATCGCCAATATCGCCTTTCCGAAATACGATTTGGAAAACAAGCCTAAGAATTATATCCTCTATAACAAACCCTACAGGAGTAAGACCGACAACGAAATCAAAAAGTTTCGGTTGGTATTGAACCAAAAAGATCATTTCCTGTTTTACTCAAAACCGATAGAAAATCCGGAGCGGATAATTTTCGGGGAAAGCGGTTCCGATTTACTTTCCTATCACGAACTTCATGGTAAACCCAAGAACTTTTATGTCTCTTTCGGCGGCAACGTTTATAGGGAGAAATTACAGTTTTTTATCCAGCTTATCGAACCTTTTATAAAATCCGACCGGGTCGAATTAGTTTCAATTACCGATAACGATAATACAGGCTACCAATTTGATTTAAAGGTTTTTACATCGGTCATAAATCGGTCCAATCCGAACGTATATATCGAGACATCGATTAAAAGGGCCAATGTAAGTCTCCATATTCACTACACGGAAAAAGTCAGGAATCAAATCTCAAAACATGAGGCTATATTGAATGAAAAACTGACCTCCGATATCTATAAAATCGACCTTGCCTTTGGACTGGTCAAATGCGTCGGGTTATCGGATAAGCTACTATTGGAATTTTCATTAAAAAAGACAATCAATACCGATCATATCGAACAAAAGAAAAATATACTCCAAACATTGATCGGCACCATCAATGGAATATATCTCTCTTTCAATACTAGCATTCATAAATCGCAGGAAAAGGATTGGAACGATGATCTTCGGGCTTCCAAAAGCACCAAATACCAAAAAATGGAACAGGTTATTCAAGGCGATATGGTCGTTGGGGACAAAATAGAATTGAAAACCTTTAAAGGGCCTGAAGGAGCGACCAACGAAGGAGTCATCAAATCTATACATGAGAATGGGGTCGAATGTGATTTTGGACTGCGATATACGTATGCCATCCCCTACTCGGCCATTGCATCGCATTTTAAGAAAGTTTCAGTCCAGCATATCAAAAAAGAAAGCGCACCCCTAAAAAAGAACAGCAAAATCAGTAACTTACAAAACCACACCTTATGAAGATCATGGAACCATTATCCGAAGAATTACAGGACAACCGATATTACGTTACCCTGTTGGACGAACTCATCGTAGAGAACGACCTAGAGCTAAAGCACCGCTTACAAAAAGCGGACACCTATGCCCGTTTTATCAATGAGCAAGCTGGCCTTTTGATGGATAAGACCATCGATTACATCAGGGAAAATGAGGTTTCCTTTCCATTGGCATCTTCCATAGTCATTGATTTATGGAAAGAACGTATGTTCAAATAGTCCTTCAACCCTATCCCTTAACTCTCCTGTTTAATCATGAAGGACAAGAATTTGGCGTTCTCGGCCATGTTGCTATCCGTAGCATTTTTTGCGGTTATAGGTTTTACGGCCTATTATCCGCTCCTTCATGTTCTGCATTGGGATTCCAGCTTATCGGATATTGTTCATCGATTGCTTATACGGTTTGAGCCACTGCAACATCCGTTAAAAAGTAGGGGTTTATTACTGATGTGTATTTTAGGGGCGGTCATGCTCTATAACCCTAGAAAAAAGGAAGGCAAATCGTTATCCGACGGGTTGCTGTATTTCGGCTTGGGATGTATTTTACTATTGGTTTCCGGGTACTTTAAATCTGCCCATATTGGCCTTCTCTGGTCTTCGGTCGGTCTGTATTGCTTCGGTTTTGTTTTTACCGTTTCCGGTGCGGTGCATCTTTTTCAAGTGATGGATTTCGGAAATCTGGCCGAGGACGATCCTTTCAACGACGGGAATGAAACCTTTAAACAAAGTGAAGAACGTGTAGATACCGAGCATTCCGTAAATATCCCCTATGAATACAGATACAAAGGAAAGACCAGGAAGGGCTGGATCAACTTTGTCAACCTGTTCAGGGCTTTGTTGATTATAGGAACCCCTGGAAGTGGAAAGTCATTTGCTTTGATTGAAGAAATTATTGAACAATTGATCGAAAAGCGATTTACCCTGCTTATCTACGATTTCAAGTTCGATACGCTTAGTAAAATCGCCTATAACTATTGGAAGCGAAAAAAAGAGTCGTTGCAACGTTCTAACTCGGACCATCTTACGGAAATGCCTGAATTCTATACGATAAGTTTTGACAATATCGAAAAGTCACATCGCTGCAATCCTATTGACCCCTATTTGATGAAAAGCCAAACCGATGCAACGGACGCGGCGACCATAATCATGAAAAACTCGAATAGGGATTGGATTAAACGTACCGACTTCTTTTCCAAGAGTGCCATAAGTTTTACTTCCGGTCTTACTTGGTATTTGAAAATCATATCGGAGAAAACTAGCAAGAATATCTGTACCCTGCCCCATGTCATTACACTATCCATGGTACGAATAGAATATCTTTTGGAAATCATGATGCAGGAGGTGGAGGTACGTAGTCTCATGGTGCCTTTCAAGGATGCCATGGATCGAAATGCAGGGCAGCAACTGGCCGGACAGACCGCAAGTGCCCAAATATCGTTATCGATGATGGCGACCAAGGAAATCTATTATGTCATGACCGGCAACGATTTCCGGTTGGATATCAATCATCCAAAAAAACCGAAAATCGTCTGTATCCAGAACAATCCCGACCGATCCGAAGTCTATGCCGCCCCTATCGGGCTGTACATCAATAAAATTCTTCAGGTAGTCAACAAACCTGGCCGTAGGCCATTGGGGTTGATATTGGATGAACTCCCTACGGTGTTCATCATGGGACTGCGAAAGATCATCGATACAGGGCGGTCGAACTATATAGCCACCATATTGGGCGTTCAAAGCATCACACAATTGATCTCTGACTACGGCAGGGAATTGGCCGAGGTCATTTTCGATAATTGCTCCAATGTCTTCAGCGGGGCCGCCAAGGGGGAAACCGCCAAACGGATCAGTGAGATTTTTGGCCGTATCCATCAAGAAAAAAAGACCAAGGCCATATCCAACAACGATACTACGGTCAATTTTAGCTCTGTCATGTCGGAACTTCTGCCCAAGAGTAAGATTACCAGTATGTCCACCGGACACTTTGGTGGTATCGTAGCGGATACTTTTGAGCATCCCATACCGCAGAAACTATGTTTTGGACTCATCAAGCCCAATATGGAATCAAAGAAAATTCAGGGCAAATATGAAATCCCCGTACATACCGATTTTAAGCATAAAGACCACAAAGAGCTGGTCGAGGGAAAATTGAAATTGATACAGACCCTTGATTTCCTTGAAACCGTGGGCAGCCTCGATTTCGGGCAGACCGACTACCTTAGCTTCTATACTAAATATCTCAAGGAGTTTTCGGATAAACAGTATTCCAACCCCATCAAGCGCATGCAATTTATACCCGTGGCCAAGGAACTGGAACTGTTCGATCATTTGCAGAAACTGGAAGAATTGACCCAAGGAAAGTCCAAATCGACAGAATCGTTACAACTATTCATAGAAGGCTTGGTCGACCGGATGTTCATCGACAGGGAAATCGAACGAGTACTTGATGAGAATTTTTTAGGCGTTTTCAAGGATATCGACGAATTGGTTCAGCGCGAATATGAACGTTGTACGGGAAAACTGCCCGAACTTACTATCTTCGACAAGAATAAAATGGGCGATAAAGTAAGTGCTGCCCTCGAAAAAAATGAGGTGATCGCAAAAAATTTCATGACCTCATATCGTAAAAAATCCAATAGGGAACTGGCCGACGCGTACCGAAGAATAAATGAAATAACTAATTTTGAAAGAGTTTCAAAAGTTGAGAAAGAATCGATTCCCGAAGAATCGGAAGATTTATTTTCGAGTTGTCTCGTTGAGCTAGTAGAAGATTAAATTGTATACATTTAGATTATGAAGGACATAGACGAAATAATGAGAGGCACGGTCGAAGATTTCGGTTACATCGGTGATCGTCTTCGCCTCATTCGCGAAGAACTTATAGCAAACGATACGGGTAACAAACGTACCAGCCAATTTTCAAGAAGGAACATTGCAGATCGTTTCGAACTGGATTATAATACGGTGGCCAACGTAGAACGGGGGGCGGTGTCTTTAACTACTGTTAAACTGGCGTTGTACTACTATACCTTGGGTTATAACCCTACGTGGATCTTTTCGCTTGACAACGAATTTATCCCCAAACATAATTTCAATGAGAACGTGGTTTACCAAGCCGATGTACAGGAAGAATACAAAGATTTGGAATCGTCGATTGTTACTGCGTTGATGGAGTTTAAGAAAAAGATTTGAAATTGACTGCTAATTAAATATGCTAATAGGTTAGCCTTGATATTTCATTTGTAGATAAACCCCAATTTTTAGGGTTTATCGTTTAACAAAGTATAATAACTAGAGGAAGCCACCTATCCAAAAATCTTGCACATATCGAGAGCGTGTATGAAATGAGTTTTTCACTTGACAATGACTATTGACCCAATTATGAGCCTATCATGAGCCCATTGAGCCTTTTATGAGCCTATTATCTTTTTAGCCTATATGTCGTACCTGCCCCTTTTTGTCCAACTTTATCTAATAACTTCCAATTTTCCACCAAATCGGTCAAATCACGGGTCGCCGTCGCTTTGCTAACATCCAATAATTTCTGGTACTCCGAATTGGATATCTTTCCTTTTTCCTTTACAAAAAGAACCGCTTTTACTTGCCTTTCGTTCAATCCCAATTGATCTAGATATTCTCTATTAAGCATATCTTTTAAAATGGTCAACAGAAATCCACCATCTTGTTCTATCATTTCAGGTTCGGGGAGTTCGGCGGCCTTACAACTATCAATGATCTTGATTGTTCCCCTGCCCCAAGCATCTATATACCCTCCTTTAAAAGAAACGTCCGCAATTACCGGGTTTCTTGGTCTTGAAGCATGCGGACGTTTCAAAGCTTCCAAGGTCAATCCTTCGGGCAAAAAGCCTTCGTTCCATATACTGATCTTATCATCATAGACCCTCAATTGAACCGGTGCTCCCATATAATTTCTATGCACGAGGGCATTCAATATCATTTCACGAATTGCCGCAACCGGATATTCTTCTTTTTCAATACGGTGCATTCCCTCAAAATCGATTTGTTTTACAAGAAACTTATGGTTCAACTGATCCAATATTTCAGGAACCAATGAAACCAGATTGCCTTCCACGGTTTCCTGAAATTTTAAGTCCGTATCGTCCTTCCCAAAACGTCCAATCTTTACAAAAGTGTTGGGGTAGAATTTTCCGGGTTCTTTCGCAAAAAGTATGATAGCGGCCCTTTTGAGTTGGCCCTTTTCCGTTAACCTCAATTTTTCCAAAAGTTCGGGAATAGGCAGCTCCTCATTTTCAGGAAGACGACCCGCTTTTTTGGCCGCCTTAAGATAAACCGCAATACTTTGTTCGTCAATATCGTCAAATGTGGCACGCTGTTCAAGTACATCGTCCCAAGTCTTGCCGGATTTGCCCAACAGGAATTCATTTAAAGAGGCGCCGGTCAATTCTAGTTTTGTACTTCCGCTTCGATAATAATACCTCCCTCTAAGCGAAATAGGCACGGAATACGATGGAACTACAATTTCAATGAATTGGCTGCCATTATCTTCAAGTAGGTTTACCTCTGCCGTAATACCCATGAGGTTTCGAATCTTGTTCGGAATTTCATCCATCAGCTTCTTAAAGTCGGCAAGATGGACTACATTTCCGACATCGTCCTTGCCAATAAAAATAACACCTCCTTGGGCATTGGCAAAACCACAAACCCACTTTAGGTAGTCGTTATGCCAGCTTCTCTTGTATTCAATATTATGTTGTTCTGGCATAATCCTTTTAATTTGCGCTACTTTAAATAGTCTATGACAATATTCAGGTTTTTGTTTCAAATCAAAGCTCAAACAAAGATATTTCTTCCCTTAAATTTTCCAAAATCGGTAAGCTCGTCCTTGAAGCCATTAAATACCTCTTCCTCTTTATACCCTTTTCCGCCTAATAACGCGCTAAACGCATAAACACTCTTGCGCAAGATAGCAGCCTGTTGGTAATTGATCTTTCGCTCGGAAACTTCCAGTATTTCGTCCCGCAACCCGTTTTCCAAGTGATGTTCCATTGCTTCGTTCGCCAAATTCGGACGAATAGTTTCATGAACCATCGCATAGGCCGCTTTTCCGTACAGCCCTTTTTCGATTAAATAGCCAAGCCATAAATTTTTAAGATGTCCCCTACCCTTTTCCACGATATTTTCCAGAGTCTTGAATTGCCCTATAAGTAGCGTATCCAAATTCTTGACCGATTTAAGGTATGCTTGGGTTTTTGGGGTCAATGGGATACTAACCGGATGTTTCGAATACATCGAGCTCATATGTAGTTTGCCTTGCCTCTGCTCAAAATAGAACCCTTTGGCATTGAACAATCGTATATAATCCGCTGGGGATTTTTCATGGGCGATATGAAATTGCTCCGCTGTTCTGAGATATGCTTTGAGGCTTTTTTCTTCATATTTCTGCCTATACAGTTGGGTCATGGAACCATACAGTTCAGGGAATAGTAAGGGTAGGAAAAAAGAGGATGCGTTCAATTCGGATTTCTTGCCTTCTGCATCCGTTGTGAGCATTTCCAATACTTTTGCATTTTGGCCGATACTGCCCGTGGATATATAGGAAAGGTCGGTTTTTGGAAGCTGGAAATCCGTGACTAACATTTTAACGGCGTGTGCGTTGGAATTCATGAAGGACACCTGACCGCCGCCATACTTCAGCCCCAAACTTCGCATCAAATAAAATGGAATGTTTTTATTCTCTTTGGTATCGAAAACGTTGTTTTCCAATACCCTATTAATAATCGACGCTCTATTTTCCAAAGTTTTGATCTCCTTCTTGGTTTCCGTTTCATTCAGCGATGCCCGCTCGCTTACGAACACCTTTTGAAGGGCCATCAAGAGCTTTTTGTCGGTATTACCACCACTATAATGACTTAGGAAAGAATAACGCTCAGAGCGTGCAATAAAGGGCAGCACATCCTTAAAATTATTGGTCATCACAAATTCCGACAATAACATGCGGCTTTTATCGGCACTCAAATAAGATTCATAAAAGGCGTTTTTTATTAGCTTGCGCGCTTCGAGAGCAAATTGATCGCTCTCAACGGATATTTGTGATTCTCCAAACTCGGAACCCCTTAATTTTGGATGGTTCAAAAAATCAATTTGGTAGCTTATTTCGGAGGTGTTGAACACGTAGCCGGACTTGTCATAAATGATAATCTCCTTTAAGCGTTGTTTCTTTCCATAAAACAGCTCACAATCCATATTCTGGTACGATTTCAGTACATCCGGCAGGTCTTCGACCCGAATACTTTCGAATAATTTGAAAGTGGTCATCAACTGCTTCTCCAAACGCTTTTTGTGCATTGGCAAAAGCTTTGATTTTAAGTTTTTTTCAAATTCAGCGGTAAGCTTTGGTCCGCTCAATTTTGGATGTACGGTAGAACCATTTATAAATTGGGTCTTGTATTTTTTTTGGTTGTCGATACCGTAAGCGACCCCTACCCTACCATTTTCATTGGTCATCGTCCTTAAAGCGATGTGGTAGGGTTTTAGCAACGTTGCCAGTTGATCAAAACCCCGCACCTTATGTCTTTGGAGCATACTGTTCAGAACATCTTGAATATAGAATTTGGTGCCATTGGAGTCATCCGCCCCGAACTGTAATTCCGGTTGGCGGTATTGGGGCAACTCCCTATGATGTTTTGTATCTGGCGATGGAGAAAGTCCATAGGATTTTTCCAAAAATTTCTGTGTGGCCACATTGCGCCTGTAGTCGTAGGATAGGTTTATCATACTACCATTTTCCTTTATGGTAGAGGATACAATATGAATATGTTCGTGTAGCGTATCGTTATGTCTGACGACCACATAGGGTTGTTCCGCATAGCCCATTTCATGCATATAATTTTGGGCCAGTTCATAAAACGTATCATTGTCCAAATGCTCCCCATGGGGAAGGTTAATTGTAATATGTGCGTACCGATTGGGGGACTCGTGGCGTTGGCCAAGATAATGAAGGACATTTGCAAAAAGCTTGGGGTCCGTTCCGAATTCGGAATATGTATTTTTAAAACCTAAAACCATACTCCCTTCCTTACCGAACACATAATTCAGTACCCCATGAACACTTTCCCGATATAAGATTCGACTGATCATTTAGCGATATTTTCGTGCAATAATTCCAGTACTTGGCTCAATAATTCGTTCGATTTTTCTATTTCAGCGTCCAATTTCGCGGACGGATTCCTTAGATTTTTTGACTTTGCCACGGTGGTCAATTGATTTATATTGGTACCGATTTTATTGATTTGATAAATAAGATTGACCGATAATTCCGGTAATTTTTCCGCTTCAATTGCTTCCTTGTTCAATATCAAACGTCGCAAAAATGGGCCCAAAACACCTCTTTTTTCAATATCGAGATCATAGGATGCAACAATAGTCCGTACCGATTTCAACTCGTCCCTATTGAACCGTATTTTAACTTCATACGTTCTTTTTTCATCCCCTAAACGCTTTCTACCTCCCCTATTTCGTTCCATAATGCTAGTGATACCATTAGTATTTGACTTAACCACTTCGAAGAAGTAGATAGTTTTAAGGGACTTAAAACATAACTTGCAAAATTCTCCGAATTTAAATATAACGAATTAATACCAAAAGTTAATGCCACTCCTATCTTATAATCCAATATGATAGCTTACAATTTGAAATAAATCTATTGATGGGGGTATTATTAGGTTTTATGAAAATAACATTCCCACCTTATTACCAAATATGGATTTAGATTTTCAAATTAGTTTACAGTAATAAGAACCTTTATTCAAAGGCTACTTGATAACAAGTTGATCTTGCGCTGGCTAAAAAAGTTCATGGGGCCTTTTCGTCCCATGGGCTTTGCGCGGGCCCGAGGAGGTCAAGTTTGCCGATAGGCTATCTTGACTTCCGCAGGGACATGGAAAAAACTAGTACCTATTTATTTTACTTCGATAGATTTTGCTCAAAAAAAGGAAGTTTTATTGGCAAAATGAACGCTGTCCCTGTCGGCTTCCCTGACCATATAAAACCATTTGAAACCATATAGCTACAAACCAGAAAATTTATCATAAATACCTAAATATTAACGTATTATATCTCTATATTCATCCAATAAATAATTATTTATTTAAATATTTAAAGCAATAAATACTGCACAAATTAAATAATTATTTACGTAACTATTTAATTAATAAAATATTGAAATATGGACACGAAGATCATTAGTATCGTAGGCGAAAAAGGAGGCATCGGAAAAACCACCCTGAACATTATTCTGGCCTCGGATCTCTATTACGCAAAAGGCAAAAAAGTACTGCTGTTGGATGTGGACAACCCACAATATTCCATTCATAAAAAAAGGCAGCGGGAAATTGAACTTTTAGATGCGGAAGAAAGGGAACAAAAAGATGTGTATCCCATAGTACCCGTAACCGTGGAAACCATACAGGATACCATTTTAAAATATTACGGGCTGGTCGATTATATTATCATGGATCTACCTGGCAGTCTTAACATCGAAATGGTAAAGGGATTGCTATATGTAGAGCACGTGTTCATCCCCTTTGGCCATGACGAACTGGAAATCGACAGCACCTCTAATTTCTACTTTACCTTAAAGAGCAATTTTTTGGACAATGAGGAAAGGGTACTAAAAAGTATCAATCTCTTCTTCAATAGATACAAATTGGTACGGAAAACTAAGTTCTCTGTATTGCGTCGGCAATTAAATGATGTCGGTATACCGATGATGAAAAGCGTGGTCAAAGACAAGACCATTTACAAAGAAGACTACCGAAATACGCTTTTTCCCATTCCCGAAAATAAAGAGCAGGGCGAAAAGGAACTCAAAAAATTCTTTGAGGAAATAGTCCAATTATCAAACTAAAGTACAGTAGAGAAATGGCAAACCGGAAAAAAGTAAACACGCTCGACCTAATCCAACAGATGACCCAAAAGAACAAGGAAACGTTAAATACTGTTGCGGATTTGAAACAGGAGCGGACATCAAGTACAGACATATCCAAAACAAAGCAACATTTAAAGACCAAAAGCGTTGTTAAAGAGGTGCAGATCGCAACAGTCAAGGACATCGAGGAATTAAAATCAAATCATCGATCGAAACAGGACCGGGGCGCATTGCAAAAACTAAAAGTACTATTGGAAACAGAAGCTTTCATTGACAGGAAGGAGACTTTTACCTCGTCCCTGAGTAAAGATTGTTTGGCCCAATACGAAAAATTGGCTACCGGTATTTCTTATAAATCAGGTATCAAAACCACCAGAAATAAGCTAATGAGAAAAGTGCTGGAAGATTTTATTAAAAGGAAATATATAAAATTGTTAGAAGAAATCGAACTACAATAAAAGATAGAGATTGACCTCCAACTGGCACATACTCCTCTATATAGTGACTGGCCTTGCCGTTATTTGGTTCGGGTATGTCATGTATGTGCTATTTTTCACGAAAAAAACAAAATCAATAAAAAACAGAAAAAAACTTGCTTATGTGCGTTTAAATAATATATTTGTAAATAATTCCGATAATGAACAGACCGATTCAGGAGCTGTACTCGACCAGATAACCGAAGTGGAAAACGCTTCAAAACTTCTGGAAGTTTTTGAAAAGGGTTCATTGGAGGAAGATTCAAATTCCTTAACTCGCAAAAAGCATGAAAAACTCAAAGTTATCCGCAATGAGGATACGGCCGATGAAGATCCGCCGGATCCCGAAACCTGAAACCTTTCTACTCTTCCTAATCCTGGTAAGCATTCCCATTTGCTCATACGGCCAATTTGACCAACTGATCTCGGAAACACAGGAATTCAAAAACAATTCCGTAACACTTTCCAAAGATATTGTCTCGATCATCAAGATCATCGCTTTTGTCTCGTTAGGCATAAGCGGGCTGACCTTTCTTTTCATTAAGGACCAGCAAAGTGATGTAAGCACCAAATTGGGCAAGATTATCATCGGCATCGCCATTTTCTTGGCACTCATCGCCGTGGGCGAACAGATTGCATCATTATAAAATCTGGTCGTCATGGAAGTTTCATATAACATAATCCGAAAGGGGTTACAGAAAGATGTGCTTTACAAAGGGCTAAAGGCCAAGTACATCAATTACGGCCTAGTTCTTGGTTTCGCCGCTATCATCATTGGGATGGTACTTTCGGCATTCATGCCTATGGCATTGGCCATGATAATCATTGCCATACTTATATTACTGATATTCCTCATCCTGTTATTCTACTCCCGTACCTATGGTGCCAACGGCTTTGTCAAAAAATTGGCGGATGCCTCCAAGCCGGATCATCTAAAACTTTCCAACTCCTTTGAAAATCTATTGCTATGGAAAAACAGGTAACACTTTGGGACGCGTTCCCTATTTACGGATATGAAAGGAAATCGTTGATTTCAAAGGAGAAAGGCTGTGTAACGATTCCGCTTCAGTTGGAACTCCCCGAGGTCTTCACATTGGATGCGCGCGAATACGAAATGCTCCAAGAACTATTCTTCAACATCATAAATATTTTAGGCCCGGACAGACTGTTGCACAGACAGGATTTTTTTCTTCAGGAAGACTACGTTCCAATTCCGGAAAGACTGCAAGGCGATATGCTCGAACGTGCGAACGAAAAACATTTTGAAGGTCGCCCCTTTTTAATAGGAACCCACTATTTGTATATCAGTATCGTTCCCAGAAATTATATCAAATACAGCTCCAAACGGGCAAACTCCTTTTTGGGCAAAAATCGGGAATTCTATTTGACCCATACCGTTCCCGAAGAATTTATCGAAAGAGAGGTGTTGACAGATTTCGAGGACCAAGTAGAAAGCGTCAACAACTTGATCAATTCAAGCGGACTCATCAAATCCAAAATTTTGGATTACGATATACTCTTTGCCCCAGATGGGCTGTATGCCAAATACTTTGGGCTGAAAGGGAATAACTCGAATTTAGCCGATGTGGGTTTTAGTGACAATACCATCCAAATTGGAAACAAACAGGGCCAATTCTTCACGGTGGAAAACTTGGACCAGTTTACCAAAGACCATATCGCTACACACGAACTGTACGGCAAGTTCACTACCCGACACAACCGGTTTCCCATCGGCAATCTTTTCTCATTGGGTTTCAAGATACCCCATGGGCACATCATCAACCAATACATCTACATTCCAAATCAAGAAAAGGTATTGAGCAACCTCCGAAAAAAAGCAAAAAATTTCCATCGCTTCAGCGGAGGAAAGAAAGATGACAGTAATTCGATCTACGCGGATCAAATCTATGACTATACCAAAGAGGTTCTAGAGACACACAAGGAAACAGTCTTCTATCACTTGAATGTGTTTGGATTTGAAGAAGAGCGGAACAAACAAAGGCAAATGGAAAATTCCATTTCCTCGGCGTTCAAAAAACTAAAGATAAATGCCAAACAAAATACGATAGACCGGAAGAATTTGTTTTTTGCGGGAGTACCCGGCAATGCCATTGGTATTTCTTCCGATATGTATATGCCTATGACCAGCGATATGGCCTCCTCCCTACTCTATTCCGAAGGAGGTTATAACGATTCCACCAAAGCTGTGGATGGATTGCGGTTGGTGGACCGAATTTCGGGTCGCCCACTATCAGTCAGCGTTTACAAAGAACCGGAAGAAAAAGATTGGATTTTTAATCGCGGTATGTTGATCGCATCAGGTTCAGGGGGAGGCAAATCCTATGTAGCGAACCATTATTTCGCTTCCGAACTGAGACATGGTGGCGAGGCCATCATCATGGAAGACGGCAATTCCTACGATAAACTGACCGAAGTATTTGGCGGGGTAATCTTGCAACACGACGATGAAAAACCGTTTACGTTCAATCCTTTTCTTTTGGACGAACATGATGTTATCGAAACCCGAACACATGGAAAGACCTTGACCGAGGGTAAATTGCTCTATCTCATTACTTTGTTAAAATTGATTTCTGGGGATAAAAGCAATACCAACGATCCGGAGGTCACAAATACGATTCTTGAACTTTTGGTTACTGGCTATTATGAGTCAATGTGGAGGGTGGGAAAACACTCGTTTAAGTTCGATACCTTTTTTGAATACTGTAGGGCCCACATTGGGGCATTACTTATAGCGAAGGAAATTCCAAGGGAAATTTTCAATCCAAATGTTTACCTATTCATTTTGGAAAAATATTACGCCGATAACTCAAGGGGAAACCTGTTGAACAAAGAAGACGATAGAATTTCTAGCCTAAGTGATGAAAAAGTGGTGTATTTCAAACTGGGCAAACTGATAGATAATGAACTCCTCTTCCCCGTTACCGCCTTGATGATTATGGACATCTTCAACAAGAAGATGCATGACCCCAATAAGTTATCCATTAATAAGATATTGGCGGTCGATGAAGCATGGAAGGCTCTTGAACGCCCGGAATTGGTACACTATTTTAACAGCCAATCCAGAATGGCACGAAAGCTGGGCGGCCAGCCGATTTTCATTTCGCAAAAAGTCGATGATTTTACTTCTTCCGAAATCATCAAGAATGCGATTGTGGTCAATTCGCACATCAAAGTGTTTTTGGACATGAGGGACTTTGCCCAATCTTTCAACAAGATACAGTCCCTTATGGGATTGGGCGAAAAACAAAAACAGCTTATCCTTTCTATCAACAAAGACCTTCCAAAAGATAGGAAATTCCGTGAGGTCGCTTTTTGTTGGATGGACAGGGTCAAAGTTTACGGCGTAGAGACCTCCTTGGAGGAAAAATGCATTTATGAAACAAACCCGACCGAAAGTGGTAAAATTATACAACTACACAAAAAAAACCATAAAAACTGGGAGTTGACGTCAAAGGCATATGCCTTTGAGAATACCCCAAAAAACTAAGATCATGAAACGAACAGTATTACTATTTACAATATTATTTTCCGCCATTTCAACAGCGCAGATCCCGGTTACCGATGCGGCAACCAATGCAAGCATCGGTTTGGTAAACAGTCAGCTTACGAGCATCAACATACAGCTAAAAGCGGTCAACAAAAACCTTTCCCGCCTGATTAACCTGATGGAAAAGAACAATAATGAAACCTCTAAATCCAGAAAAATTCTGAAGGAGGAACTGGAGGCCAAAAAGAAAGCCCCCGAATATGTAACCCAATCCACCGATGTGAGTATGACCATTGATCTAAAATCAAAAATCTTGGAAGCCTACCGGGCCTCCAAACAGACCGTTCAAGAACTGGAATATTTGGACCAAAAGGAAAAACAAGAGTTTATGGGTTATGCGGCCAATGCCATTGTGGAGACTAAAAATCTGTTCAAGCAATGCAACGATATCCTCAAGACCAAGGCCATCATTCTGCCCGAGGAGCGTCTTAAAAAAGTCAATGGCATCAACACCAAGTTGGAAACCGTTCTGGACAACTTGATCGCCTATAACCATAAACTTTCGCAGACGAACGCCTATCGAAAGGCTCGACGTACCCTAATAAATATGAATAAAGACTAAACTCGCGATGCAACTAACGGATAAAGGAATACGGGAAACGGTCAATGAACTTTTTGACCAATATATTGTGGATGCCTATGAATTGGTAAACCCGATGATTGAGATCGGACAGGTTTTCGCCTGTATTGGAATTTCCGTTTTTGCCCTTATCAGGTTTTGGAACAAAGAACATCGGGCGGATGTATTCGAATATTTGAAGTGGGTTCCATTGGCGTTTGTTCTTTTCACTTATAGAGCGTTGACCCGTACCATTTTGGAATTCTATCAAGGCATCGGAATGGCATTAAAGGCCAATGATATTACCTGGGATATCCTACAGATGAAAATATTGGTGGCACAGACCAGATCTATGGCGGATTATGGTGTTTCTTGGGTGCTCTTACAAGCAGACTCCGAAGCGTTGCAGGCACTTGTTCTCAGTTCTATTACTTCTGGAATTACCGCAATCGCATCGGTCATTTCCGCAGTAGTATTTATAGGTATAAAAGCGATGTCGGTAATCTATCTATTCGTACTCATTGTATTCGGACCATTGAATATCGGGCTATCCTTTATACCCATTTTTTCGGGGATGTGGAAGGCATGGCTGCAAAAATTCATGAGCGTCTGCCTTTGGATACCCATGCTTTATCTCATCGATAATTTTATGCTGCATGTATTGGACAAGCTGATCAATGAGTTGCTCTACGATGGAGAGGCAAATTTGGGACTCGTGCTCACGAGTGGGTTGCTGATGCTCATGAACGTTTTCGTCTATTTAAAAGCCCCCGTCCTTTCAAATTTCATTGTACAGGGCATGAACGTAAGTGCAAGTCAGTTGAAAGAGCGAACGAAACATTATGTCAAAAAAGCCGCGCAAACTGCGGTCGATGCAAAAACGGGAGGGGCTACAAAGGGAGTAAGAACATTGATACAGTGATCCACTTACCGATTATAATTGATTTTTAACGAGCACAAAAAAACAGATGGACGGTAATTATAAGATTTTCAACGATTTAAGCAAGATACGTAGCAATAGTAATATGGTGCTATATGTATCTTTAATTCTTACGTTCATATCGACTTCCCTCAATATCTTATATACCTACAAGACGAACGAAAGTGCCAAGAAAAATTTCTATCTGCTCGATAACGGCCAAAAACTGGCTGCTGTCAGGATCAAGGACCATAAACGCGCAGTAGATATTTTATGTGAAGGGCATGTTGCAAATTTCCATGAACTATTCTTTGCTTTGGAACCCGATTTGCGCCACATCAAAAGGAACATTGAAGGCAAGGCACTATATATGGCTGACCGTTCGGTGCAACGTTTGTACAATCGGTTGATCGATCAAAATTATTATGAGGATATCGCCAAAAGCGGCTATTCCATCGAAGTGGAAAAGGACTCTGTTTTTGTTGATTATTCAAGTTATCCCTTTCGGTTTCGCTTTGTAGGGAGGCAGCGCATTTTAAAAAACGGCAATGCCGAATATCGAAGCTTGATAACCAAGGGCTATATGGTCGAAACGAAATCGACTCCCAACAATTTGAACGGACTTAAAATCATCAAGTTCGATGTCCTGAAAAACGAAGACCTATAACGACCGACCCATGAACGCATCAGTTGAAAAATTCAATCTATGGATAAAGCGGCACAAGGTTTTTGCTGTATCCGCTCCTATAGTTGTACTGTTAACGGTGTATTTTGTTTCGACTAGCATAAGTTCCATGAAAGCTAGTGACACCGATCTTTCACAGGATGGCGAATACAACAACTCGCTCCCAGGGCAAAAGAAAGAACTGACGGTAAAAAAACCCAACGACCTCTACAAAAAATCGCAAGAAGATTCCTTGGCATCGCTTAGGGAAAAGGGGCTTTTCAAAAGCATTCTCGAAACCAAGAAGGAAAACGACTCTTTGGAACGCCTTCTAGAGGAGCTCAATAATTTTTCCTTGGAACGACCGGAGACAAACAATTTAGATTTTGGAAAGGTTGACATGAATACAGTAGTTGAACCTCCCGAATATGTATCAAAAAAGACCGCTGCCCAAGAAAAATTGGACTATAGAAACTTATTGATGCAGGCAAGAAATGAACGCCTTTCCCAAAGCCAGGACTATTCCGCTCCCTATTCGGAAATATCCACTACCTCTGCGGCCACTTCGATTTCATTTGATGCAGCGATCTATCGCGACCAATTTATTTTACCAGGCAATCGGGTCACGTTAATTTTAAAGGAAGATGTGGAGTACAACGGGAAACGGTTTCCCAAGAACACTTTTGTCTATGCCACGGCAAACGTACAAGGTTCAAGGGTATTGTTAGAGGTAACGAACATCGATAACGTGCGGTTACCGTTAATGGCAATCGACCGAGAGGATGGGATGACCGGATTGCACAACGAAAGGGCGGGCGAGCTTATGCAAGAATTCAAGGCCGATGTCCAAACGCAAAGTGCAAACGAGCTGTCGGAAGCTGTTGGCGAAACTGTTGATATGCCTTTGGCAAAAAACCTATTGCGCTCTTTTGGCAACTATTTCCAAAAGAAAAAATACAAACAACGGGATAAGATTTTATTGGTCAACGGAGACCGTGTATTTCTAGTGGCAAAAAAATGAACGAATGATAAAACATCTTCTTTTCTTATTGGTATTCTTGTCGGCTTCTGTAGGCGCAGCACAGCATTGTAGCGATACGCTGGAGGTGTCGAAGAAATACAAGACCATCTTGATATTTCCCGAAAACATTTCCGAAAGTATCATCGGGAACGACTTTGGTTTTATAGCCGATTTGCCTAAACCCGAGGGAAGTAAATTTCATGGACGGATTTTAAAACTGTATTACGATGAATTGGCGACTGAAAAAGAGAATTTTACAAATCATACGGTAATTACCGAATCGGGCGAGGTCTATGATTTCATTTTGGAGCTAAAGGAAAAACCGGAAAAATTCACTTGGTATATTAAGCCTGAAATGGCCATTACGAATATTGATGGAAATTCCGGATCAAGAGGTTTGGACGCAACCGTTTTAAGGCAACAAGTAGATGAAAAGCACAGCGATGTTACGATAGAGCAATCTAGTTCATCCACAAAGAATACGGCAACGAACTCCATCGACAGGGCGACTAAAGAATTATATGAAAATGATCCTTTGGAATATTATCGTCTACGATGCTATTACATGCAATTCGATAAGGCCAAGATCAGCCGGTATTTTTCAAGGGTGGACAATGTTTTCCTTTGGTTAAAAGGAGTCTATTTCAATGAGGACGAACTTTACTTTCAGTATCGAATCGAGAATAAAGAAGGCCTGGATTTGGACATCAACTTCGTGAAACATCAAATTGCCACTAATTATAAAAACAGCAGTAGCAACCAAAAGCTGGGCATAGAGCCAGTCTTTGTGTACAAGCAACCAAAAACGGTCGCCGGTAAGAGTGAGAATCATTTCGTGCTCGTTTTCAAAAAATTTGCCTTGGACGAAAAAAAGGAAGTCGTCGTAGAACTGGACGAAGAATCTGGTAATCGAAATCTGTCCCTGAAAATCGGTCATGAAATCATCAACAATCCCATACACTTTTAGAATATGAAAAATTACGTAGCAATAATACTGTTCATCATTTTTGCTGCTTTTGGGTATTCCCAAAACGGTAATTATGCTTCTTCCATAGGACTAAGTGGCGGCTATGCGGAAGATGGTTTTGGTATCATGGGCACCTACAATTACCATTTGAACCGCAACCGATATGCCCAACTGAGCATTTTCGCTGCTATAGCTGAGGACAAGGGCACCTTCAACATTCCCTACAACATATTTACCGTTCAACCCGGATATTTCATAAAAGTTTGGGAACAAAAGAATTTTAAAAAATATGCATTGAATCTCGGCGGTGGAGCGATAATAGGTTACGAGGTAATCAACAACGGGAATAGCCTCCTGGAAACGGGGGCGGTACTGGAAGCTCGCAGCCAATTTATTTATGGTGCCTATTTAGGTCTTGAAGGCGAAATCACACTAAGCAATGATTTTTCGATTTTACTAAAAGCCAATGAATACTATCACGCAAATAGCGATGTGGGGAATTTTTACCCCTATGCGGGAATCGGCCTGCGCTATTTTCTTTTTTAAACACTTTGAAAATGAAACACTACTTTAAACCAACTTATTCCATACTAGGGCTGTTGATATTAATTTCAACTATTATAGTGGCCTGTAGCAAAGATTTTGAGGACGTGATTTTAGACGATTTCGATTTTAGCTTTTCCGAGGAGCATCCCGAGAAAAGCTTTGTTTTCGAGGGGAGCAGAACTTCGTTTTCCCTTATACCCGAAAAGGAAATAACAACGGTTGATTATTTTGTAAAGTATTCGTCTTCCAATAGGAAAGGATACTTTTTGAACATGGTAGGAGACACCATAAACGAAAATGATACTTTAAACCTTATCGACAGGAACTGGGCTTATAATTATGTGGCCATTGACACGGGAATTCATAAAATTAGTTTCAAGGCTTGGGATTCCAACAAGAGAACAAAAGAATTGGAACTTTTATATAATGTCAAATATGCCAGTTTCAGTTTTTTGCTTAACAAAGGGGTTAACGAGTTCATCATCAATTCGAAAAATCCGGTCAACGTTACATTACTTCGGGACAAAGAAACGGAAAACCCAGACAACAAAGGCGAATTTGAAATAACCTACCAAATAGAAAACGGTTCGGGAAAATTGTTTCTAAATGAACAATCTTTCGATGTCGGAAAGCCTTTCAATCTACCCAAGGGAATCTCGGAAATGGGCTACCTACCCGAAACCTTGGGCGAACATAAGCTGATTATAACGGCAAAAGCGCCCGACGGGGCTACCTTGACTGAAGAGCTTATTTTGAATGTCTTGAATCTTGGTTTTACTATCAACGCGACCGCCTCATCCACACAGGTAGAACTCGATACCAATTTGGCAATTGCAATCGACCTTACGACCCAAGATGAAGAATCGGATGTGGAATACGAGATTACCCATTCATTTGCCAACACTAGCCAAGGTGGCGGAACGGTCAGAGACCATAACGGTGGCGTGATGGATCCCGGACAATACAGAAACATTGTCCCCAATTCGTACAATTATACCTTTACAAGTACTCAATTGGGCCAAAGAAAAATATATTTCGACATCAGGGATTCCAATGGGCAAATAAAAAGGGATAGTGTTGAAATCGAGGTTGCCAACATTCCATTTACTTTTTCTGGAAACTCTGAAAGTAATTCTGTATTTATAAACGAACGTTCACAGTTTAATTTTAATATTAAATCCAACGGAAATACAGATAATATTGAGTATAATCTAACCTATGAAATCGTAGAAGGAAACGGTAGGGTTACGGGAATTAATGGGAACAACATCCAAAATTCGACTGATTATCCAGTTAATCTAGGGAATTTTTCCCTGTTCTATTTTCCTGAAAGCATAGGCTCCCATCAGGTTTCATTTTTAGTAACCGATAATTATGGGCAGGAAGTAGGGCCCGTCATCATCGACCTGGAAACCAAACAAAATGATTTTCAGGTAAACATCACACCATCGAAGACTTCAGAGTTCGCCAATATTCCTGTTAATGTAATTATCGATATTGATGAAATCCCAGATGGGGCGAATGGCACCTATGAAGCCTTCTATTCTTCAGGGCGAAATAGTTCAATGAGGGTAAACGGAACGGAATATGGCCCAGGAGAGAAATTCCCGTTGGGACCGAACAGCAACAATGTCGTATATACCGGAACGGAAGCAGGGCAACATGATGTCGTTTTAAGTGTAGAGTCGGATGCTGGTGTAACGCATACCGCGAACACAACAATAAACTACAATCAAGTTGATTTTCTGTTTACGGCAGGAAGCCAAAAATCGGATATTTCCGTTGGCGAAATCACTTCCTTGAATTTCAATATTTCCGAAAGTATAGGTTCTTCAGATTATACGATGCGTTACAGTTTAAATGGTAATGCCTTGATCAAAAACGAAAACGGAATCGAAGTAAGCGCAGGCAATATTTATGATGTCCCTAAAGGGAATTTCAACTGGAGCCTAGAAGGAACGGACGAGAGCAACATCAGTCTGACATTCTATGTTCAAAACGACACGGGCCTTGAAAAAACAGTTACCATTACCATTGATGTTACTCCGAAGAACTATAATTTTACCGCCAATAGTACACAGTCGCAGGCATATACCGGAGATGTTGTGGATATTAATTTCAACATTTCGGAATTGGGTATCGGTGGGGACACATACATCATGTACTTTTCCTCTGGTGGCAGCAATGGGAGTTTTGAATATCAGGGAACTAGCTATGCCGCAGGGGAGAGCTTTACCGTTCCAATAGGTTCATTCCAAGGAAAATATACTGGTATCTCCGAATCTAACCACAATATTGAATTCACTGTAAGATCGTCTTCGGATGTTGAGAAAACAGCCGATGTCAATATTCAATATGAGAAATATGAAGAATTCTTTGACTTTAATGTAAGTCAGTCGGCAGAAGACAAATATGAGGGACAACCTTTCTCTATGACGGTGGTAACCAACGCAACCTCAGGTCATGTAACCGAAGTCACTTATGAAATGACCTTTAATTTTACAGGTGCTACAGCAGGTTATATTATTTACAAGGGTATAATCTACCGGGAAGGCAATGTCATTCCATTGGATTATGGTTCTACCCCAATGCAGTTTTACCCTCAAACCGATGAGAATTTTACCATCAATTTCAGAGTAGAAAATTCAACAGACATTTCGCAAACGGTAAGTGAATCGGTCGAAATGTTTAAGAAACCAACAGTAGCAGCCAAAGGGGAAAAGCACAATGTTAGTTGCGGTGGTTTCAATGGTTGTGATTATCAAGTATTGATTTTCACATGCTTTGATACAAATTGTTCAGAGGCCTATAATGGCGCGACCCTACAACAAGTAGAAATCCGAATCTATAATCGCTTTGACAGAAGATGGGATACTCGACTGTTTAATTATAACGATGCAAAGGGTACAGGTGTAGATCGTTATTTTGAAATGGAAGAAGAACCAAGTGAAGGTAAACTTAGATACCTAGATCAGAAATATGAAGTAAGGGTCTTGGACACGAATGGGCAATGGAGTGAAAAAACTACTGGTAATATAATTAGGGTATAGTAAAAAATCTTTCAAATCAACTTTTGGTATATGTAATTGTAACTATAACATTTTCATTCCCTAAGTTATCGTTTGTGTCTATGACCAATTTGTTCTTGGTAAGCTCGATAATTCGCATTTCATTTCTAATGTCAAAGCGGATTGTACTATTATTTATTAATTCATAGCGATCTTCTTCAATGTTTGTAAATTGTCCGTCTTCTTCACAGCCAAGCCCGTTGTCATTAATACTATAATCCCCTTTCTCTCCTACCACTCGCGCTGTAAAAAACGTAAGATTATCTTTGATACATTGTCGAATTTCTTGTGTATTGTAAAGGTCGATGTTGAATTCTCCATCTCCATTAATATCTACCGCGCTATCCGTAGTTATCGCTTGGTATTCCCATTGGCCCAATAAAGCTTGACCTCTTTCTGATTCAGAAACCGAATTGTCATCACTATTACAAGAAAGCAATGATCCTATCACAAATGCGAAAAATACAATATTGTTTGTTTTCATAAGAGTCGAGCTTAGACCTTCTTTCAAAGATAAAATTATAAACCTCTATATCTTAAACTAAAAACCGTACAATTAATTGCGTGGTGGAAAGATAAAGGCAAGAGGCGATTTTTCTTCGCCTACTGGCTTTTATGCGCGGTTCCGAGGGGGTTGAAAAACCTGAAACGGAAAGGCCCCGAGTGCGAACCAGCGCAGCGGTTCGCTCGGGAAGTCTTGGAGTTGAGGGTTTTTCAACTTCCGGGAACATGGCTATTCCAAATAAATCTTGTTGGCAATACTAGATAGCTGTTAATGGGATTAATTTTGGCCTTTTCATTATTATCACGGACATGAATCTTCTTTTAAATCTCTAGGAATCAAACTATTTTAAATCAAAAAGGCCGCCTTTTTTGATAACGACCTTTATGGTTTTAATAATCGAAATTCTCTTATCTACGCAAATACAGTATTATAAAAATTACTAGCAATATCAGTATCGCAATTAATAGACGAGTAAGGTTTTTACAACATTACTTGATAAGTTGACCAATATGGATGGGTCACAAAATCTATTGAGCCAAAATCAAGTTGTGATTCCACAAAAAGTTGGTTTTACAAAACCGCCCTCTAAGCTATACTTTGCAACACAGTTGCATGAATTTCTTGTTATCTTTGCCAGGTGAAATCAATCGCGATCATATTGTCTATGTATTTTTTGGCACTCAACTTCATTCCATGTAATGACGGCGAGATGTCAGACGATGATACTGATATCGAATATGTAATCGGAATGGGAGGCAATCATGACCATAATGCCTCTGACCTATGCTCCCCATTTTGCAATTGCCATTGCTGCCATATTCATACCATCGAATCAAGTATTATTTCGTTTGAACCCTTACTTCCTATGAATTTTAAGGAAAACTTTGCCCATTTCGATAGCTTTGGCAAAGACATTTCACACTCCCTTCTACAACCACCTAGAGCTTAATTCAGTTTTATTACAGGATAGCTATATCCTAAAATCAACCCATTCAAAGGGTTAAGTCCCCATTTGGTATGATTTCGCACCTGCGAACAGTCACATCTAAAAGTACAACTGAATTAAATCTTATCTATGATTAACAAAATCATTTCATTTTCCATTAATAATAAATTTATTATTGGATTATTTATAGTGGCACTTGTAGGCACGGGCATTTACTCTATGGCCACTATAAACTTGGGTTCTGTACCCGACATTACCAACAATCAAGTTCAAGTTATAACAACTGCCCCGAACTTGGGAACGGAGGATATTGAGCAATTTGTAACCTATCCCGTAGAATTGGCAATGGCCAATTTGCCTGATGTTATTGAGTTGCGTTCCGTTTCCCGTTTTGGTCTTTCCGTAGTTACCATTGTTTTCGATGATGAAGCAGGAACATATTTGCCCCGACAGCTCGTGCAAGAAAAACTTGCAGAAGTGAGTGAAGAAATTCCCGAAGGATTTGGCAAACCATTTATGGCACCTATTACTACAGGCTTGGGCGAAATTTTGCAATACACCCTAAAAGTAAAGGAGGGCTACGAAGATAGATACGATGCGATGGAGCTTCGAACCATTCAGGATTGGATTGTAAAACGTCAAATGGCATTGGTGCCGGGTGTTGTAGAGGTCAATGCTTTTGGGGGATTTGTGAAACAATACGAGGTGGCCATAAACCCTGATAAACTAAAGAGTTTCGGCATTACAATGAATCAGGTTTTTGAAGCCCTGAAAGTTAACAATGCCAATACTGGCGGTGCTTATATCGAAAAAAACCATCAAGCCAATTTTATCCGTGGTGAAGGCTTGGCACGTAGCATCGCCGATTTAGAAAATACGGTTGTTACCTCACAGAACGGTAGCCCTGTTTTAATTCGTGATGTAGCTGAAAAAGTAGGCTATGGAAATCAAGTGCGTTATGGTGCATTTACCCAAGATGGACACGAATCTGTTGGTGGACAGATTTTGATGCTGAAAGGGCAAAGTCCGAGCAACGTGGTTAAAAATGTTGAGAAACGAATAACTGAAATTCAAAAATCCCTGCCGGAAGGCGTTTACATTGATACTTTTTTAAGCCGAAGCGACCTCATTGACAGAACGACAAGTACCGTTCAAAAAAACCTTGTTGAAGGGTCCTTGATTGTCATATTCGTTCTGGTGCTTCTTTTGGGAAGTTTCCGTGGCGGATTGATAACGGCCTCGGTAATTCCACTATCCCTATTGTTCGCATTTATCTTGATGAAGCAATTTGGCGTTTGGGCAAACCTGATGTCATTGGGAGCGATTGACTTTGGGATTATTGTAGATGGTGCGGTTATTATTGTGGAAGGAATGGTATTCCATATTCACCAACGGATGAAAAAAACGACATCAGCCATCAACCAATCTGAAATGGATGAAATAGCCTATGAATCGGCAAGTACGATGATGAATTCCGCATTTTTTGGACAACTAATCATTTTAATAGTTTTCACACCTATTCTGTTCTTAACAGGAATTGAGGGAAAAATGTTCCGTCCGATGGCGTTCACTTTCGGTTTTGCCGTTTTGGGAGCGATTATCCTTTGCCTTACCTATGTGCCAATGATTTCGGCATTATTTTTAAAACCCACCACAAATCAAAATAGTTGGTTCGCCAAATTTGAAAACAGGATTGATAGGTTTAGCGATAAAATCATGAACGGTCTCAATCGTGCCTATGTACCCCTGCTCAATTTTGCACTTCGCTTTAAGACTGGTGTCATTATTGCTGCGGTCGGGCTGTTATTGATTGCAGGACTTATTTTCAGCACTATGGGTGGCGAATTTATCCCAAAATTTGATGAAGGCGATATTGCGATGCAGGCCCTTATAAAACCCGGTAGTAGCCTTACGGAGTCCATTGAAGCCTCAAAAAAATTGCAAAATATCGTAAAACAATTCCCTGAAGTAAAAACAATGGTTTCACGTATTGGTGTTGCTGAAATCCCGACAGACCCAATGCCGATGGACATTGCCGACAGCTATATCATTCTGGAGAAAGATAAAAGCAAATGGACTTCGGCAGATAGTAAAGAAGAACTCGTAGAAAAAATTCAAGAGAAAATTTCCATGGTTCCCGGTGTCAACTTTGTGTTTACGCAACCCGTAGAACTTCGTTTTAATGAGTTGCTTACAGGTGTTCGGGAAGATGTCGCAATAAAATTATATGGTGAGGATCTGGGCGTGTTGGCGAATAAAATTCAAGAAATCGCAGCGGTCATCAGAACCGTTCCCGGAGCGGCCGACCTCAATGTGGAAGCCACCAGCGGTTTGCCTCAAATGACCGTGGTTTACAACCGTGCAAAAATGGCACAATACGGTGTTACCGTTGATAAGTTGAACGATTATGTGAGTGCCGCTTTTGCTGGGGAAAAAGCGAGCGTCATTTTTGAAGGCGAAAAACGATTTGATGTGGTCATTCGTTTGGCACAGGAATTTAGAAAGGACATCAACAGCCTTAAGAACCTTTATATCGATTTGCCAAGTGGTGCACAAGTACCTTTAAAGGAAGTAGCGGACATCAGTTACAAACCTGGCCCGATGCAAATTTCAAGGGACAATACCTACCGTCGTATTTCGATTGGGGTAAATGTACGTGGGCGTGATGTAAAAACGATGGTAGAGGAAATTCAACAGAAATTGGAAGCCGAAGTTAAATTACCTGCGGGTTATTATGTAACCTACGGCGGTTCTTTTGAGAATTTACAACGAGCCACAGACCGATTAATAATCGTAGTACCAATCGCACTGTTCTTAATCTTCATTTTGCTCTATTTCGCACTCAACTCATTTTCACAGTCCTTAATGATTTATATGGCCGTACCATTGGCGGCCATTGGGGGAGTTTTCTCGTTGTGGGTTCGTGGTATGCCCTTTAGTATATCTGCTGGTGTTGGTTTTATCGTACTCTTTGGAGTTGCGGTTTTGAATGGACTGGTACTCATAAATAAATTCAATGAACTAAAAGAAAGTGGAATGACAGACTTAAAAAAACGCATATACGAAGCTACGCACGAACGTTTACGTCCAATTTTATTGACGGCAACTGCGGCCATTATGGGCTTTATCCCGATGGCGGTTTCCACCTCGGGAGGTGCTGAAGTCCAACGACCTCTTGCAACGGTGGTTATTGGTGGGTTGCTTACGGCAACATTTTTGACCTTGGTGGTTATCCCTGTTTTGTATTATTGGCTCGAAACGCGGAAAGAGAAAAAGGGCAATAACGGCGATGAAAGTTATGTCAATAAAAGTACCACGGTAATTACTATTTTATTGTTGGGTGCTATGTTCACTTCTGGAAACAGCTTTGCACAGGAAGCAAATCAGGACTTGGTAATTCCAAAGTCCATTACTTTGGAAGAAGCCATTGCAATGGCAAAGCAAAATTATCCTTCCCTAAAAGAAAGCCAAGCCTTTATTGAACGCGAACAAGCAATGAAAGGTACAAGTTTCGACTTGGGCGGCACACAAGTTTTCACGGCCAAAGAAGAATATGGCAATAATCTTCCAGGAGTACAGACTACCATTGGTGTACAGCAGGGCAATATCGATTTGCTTTCGGGTTTTTCTAAATTGAGGTTTTATAAACAACGTGTGGCTTTGGGCGAAAAATTCTATGCGGTCAACGAGCAACAACTGGTGCGAAATGTGATGCAAGCCTATGACCAGATAAATTACAATAAGGCACAGCTTCTTTTTGCGGAACAATTGGATAGTGTTTATACCAATTTTAAGACTGCGGCACAGTTGCGGTACGATACGGGCGAAACTGGAAAGTTGGAATTTATTTCCGCTTCCTCGGAATACCAACAGATTCAAGTTTTAAAACAACAGGCCTACGATGATATTGAAATTGCCAAACGGGCCTTAAAGCAATATTTGGGAACGGAAGCAACTATTGAAACGGTTTCAGTTCTATACGAACCGATGAATTTGAGCACAATGATGGATTCAACTTCCGTGGCAAATAATCCCATGTTGCAATATTCCCTTCAAAATGTAGCGGTAAGCAAAGCCAATGTGGGTATTGAAAAATCGGAGTTCTTGCCAAAATTCAATCTTTCCTATGGGCGGCAAGTGGTAGATGATGTATCAGGCTTCAATACCTATCAGGCAGGCATTAGTATTCCGTTATGGTTCTATCCGCAGAAATCAAGGGTAAAGGCTGCCAAGGCAGATGCGATGGTCGCAGAAAATCAATATTTGGAGCAAAAGGCAATTACCGAAAGCCGTGTTTCGCAATTGCTGAAATCCCTCGAAAAGACTCAAAATACTTTACAGTATTACGAAGAGGGTGCCTTGCTTTTGGCGGAAGAACAGATTACCACGGCACAATTGGCATCCAAGGAAGGCGAAATAGACTATGTGAACTATATCACGATCCTCAATAGTGCCATCAGAATAAAGCAAACACATTTACAATATATCAATCAATTTAACCAACAGGCCATCGAGGTTCGATACCAGTTGGGCAATCTATAGTATTAAATAAAAGAGAAATGAAATACATATCTATTATCAGTATAGCATTAGTAACCTTTTTGGCGATGGGCTGCAATAATAAAGCTAATTCAGGTTCGGGACATAATGGGGAAAATACAGAGCAAGGAAAAGATAAGCACGAAGAAGGTGTTGTAGAACTAACAAAAGTACAAGCTGAAACCATTGGTCTTGAAACGAATACTTTGGAAAAAAAGAGTTTGGGCAATACCATAAAAGTTACAGGTCAGTTGGAATTGTTTCCACAAGACAGGGCAAACATAAGCCCATTCGTGGGTGGAAATGTACGTTCCATAAAAGTCATTGAGGGCGATAAGGTAAACAAAGGTCAAGTATTGGCATATTTGGAACATCCGGATATTATAACGATGCAGCAGGAATATCAAGAAAAAAACGATGAACTGGTATTTTTAAAACAGGATTTTGAACGTAAGCAAACGTTGTACGATAAAGGTGTTTCGTCCGGCAAGGAATTTCAAATGGCACAATCCAAGTTTCGTTCCACTACTTCTTCGGTAAACGGACTTCGTTCTAAATTGAGGTTGTTGGGTATAAGCACCGATCAAGTCCTACAAGGGCAAATTTATTCCGCAGTTCCTATCACGACCCCGATAAGCGGCTATGTGGATGAAGTGATGATAAGTCTTGGGGATTATGTAGCGCCACAGACCAAAATGTTCATGGTAAGCGATAATTCTGAAATACACGTAGATTTTAAAGTGTATGAAAAGGACATCCGAAAAGTAAAGCAAGGGCAAGAAATTTATTTTACGGTAGCATCCAAGCCAGACAAGCTTTTAAAGGCAAAAATCCACGCCATCGGTAAAACCTTTGAAACCGACCCAAAAGCATTGCACGTACACGCAGACGTTCATAATGAAGATAAAGAATTGCTTCCAGGAATGTATGTGGAAGGAAGAATCGTCCAAGACCAAAAAATGGCGTTTGCCGTACCCGAAGATGCCATCATCAAAGAGGGCGAACAATCCTTTATATTTATATTGGATGTAAATGGCGAAAAGGAAGAAAACAAAATGAAATTTAAAATGATTCCCGTTAATGTCGGAATTACGGATTTAGGATATGTTGAAATCAATCTTCCTACGGAAATTGGCCAAGATGTAAAAGTGGTTACCAAAGGTGCATATACATTATCATCAGAAATGATTAAAGGCGAATTGGGACACGATGATTAATTTTTTAAAAATAATTACAAAATAATGACCGAAATAGAAAAAAAATTGGAAAACAATGGGGTGCGCCCAACAGCGATGCGTATTCTCATATATAAATTTATGGCACAAAAAGAAGTCGCCATAGCACTTACCGATATTGAAAATGCGTTTGTTAAAGCAGAAAGAACAACCTTGTACCGCACACTAAAAACCTTCGAGGACAAAGGGATCGTTCATCACATTGATGATGGTACCGGGATTTCAAAGTATGCTCTATGCGAGCCTGGTTGCAATTGCGAGCTGGACCAAGACCTACATCTACATTTTCATTGTAGTAATTGTGATGAAACGGTTTGTTTGACCGAACATAAAATTCCTCATATCAACTTACCCAACGGCTACATTGCCGAGGACGCGAACTTGGTAATAACGGGAATCTGTGAGAAGTGTAGCGGCCAATAAATGCACTTCTGTTGCACTCTTTATTTCAATATATTGAATAAAAATTAAAATTATGATACAGTTAATAAATTCTAAAAACGAAAAATTGATTGCAATAAAATTGGAAGGTAAAATCTCAAAGGAAGATGTTGAAAAAATCCATCCGCTAATCCACAAAATCCTTAAAACCAATAATAAAGTGGATTTCTATTTTGAAATGCACGATTTCCACGGGTACGAACTGCAAGGTCTCTGGGCTGACATTAAAGTAGATACTTCCCATATTTCGGACTACGGAAAAATGGCTTTTGTGGGCGAAAAGAAATGGCAGGAATGGGCTGTCAAGGCGACCGATTTATTTACAAGCTCGGAAGTGAAATACTTTGATTTAAAGGAGAAAGAACAAGCTAAAATTTGGATATCAAAATAGATGAAAAAGAAAAAAGTAAACTTACGCGATTTAGACCCTAAGAAACACCAGGGCGAGCACAGTCACGATGACGGACACAATCACAGCAGTCCGGAAGAAGCATCCAAATTCAGAACTTACTTACCAGCGATTTTCAGCTTTGTAATGCTGATAGCCGGTATCGCCATTGATTATTTTGATGCCTTTCCTTTCTTTAAAGGATGGGTCAGAATCGTTTGGTACACGGTAGCCTATATTCCCGTAGGTTTTCCTGTCATTAAGGAAGGTTGGAATAGCATCTTAAAAGGGGACTTCTTTACGGAGTTTTTCTTAATGTCCATTGCCACTTTGGGGGCATTTGCGATAGGCGAATACCCGGAAGGTGTGGCCGTGATGTTGTTCTATGCAGTAGGCGAATTGTTCCAGAATGCCGCCGTCAACCGTGCCAAGGGAAACATCAAGGCTTTGCTAGATGTACGCCCCAATGAAGCTCTGGTCTTTCGTAACGGCGACTTTGTTTCAGTCAATCCTGAAACCGTTTCTATTGGCGAGAAGATTCAGGTACGTGTGGGAGAGAAAGTACCGCTTGATGGGGTTCTTATTTCTGAAAAAGGTTCATTTAATACAGCGGCCCTAACCGGAGAAAGCAAACCTGATACCATTGCAAAGGCCGAAAAAGTCTTTGCTGGTAGCATCAACCTAGATGGTGTTATAGAAGTGGAAACGACAAAGGAATTCAAAGACAGTTCCATTGCCAGGATTCTGGATATGGTTCAGAATGCCACAGCGCGTAAATCGAAAACGGAGCTATTTATCAGAAAATTTGCACGGATTTACACTCCTATCGTTGTTTTCCTAGCTATCGGTTTGACATTCTTACCCTACTTTTTTGTTGATGATTATGTTTTTAGGGATTGGTTGTATAGAGCATTGATATTTTTAGTGATTTCGTGTCCCTGTGCATTGGTCATTTCGATTCCATTGGGTTATTTCGGTGGTTTGGGTGCAGCATCTCGAAACGGGATTCTGTTCAAAGGCGCGTCCTTTCTCGATGCAATGACCAAGGTAAATACCGTAGTAATGGACAAGACGGGAACTGTAACCAAGGGGGTCTTTAAAATCAAGGAAGTTGTAAACAGCTCGGCATTTACCGAAGCTGAATTTATGAAGTTCCTAATGGCGATGGAAGAGCAATCCACCCATCCTATCGCAAAGGCAATTCTAGAATATAAAGCCGAGGGTGCCGATTTTGAAGCGACCGAAGTTTCAGAAGTTGCCGGAAAAGGATTGAAAGGGACGGTTAACGGGAAAACCATTTTAGTGGGGAATAAGGCATTGATGACTTCCAATGGAATTGATGTCCCTTCTGAAACTGATGGCATTGTTGAATCCATCGTCATGGTCGCCATTGACGGAAAATTTGCAGGCTACGTGACCATTGCCGATGAACTAAAGGAAGACGCGCATCAGGCCATAAAGCAAATTAGGGAATCTGGAATTTCCAAAATCATCATGCTATCTGGCGATAAGGATTCCATAACCCAACAGGTCGCAAAAGAATTAAAAATTGATTGGGCAAAAGGTGGTTTGCTACCGGAAGATAAGCTCAACGAAGTGGAAAAACTTAAAAAACGGCCCGATACCAAAGTTGCTTTTATAGGCGATGGCATTAATGATGCCCCTGTCTTAGCAGCTAGTGGTGTGGGTATCGCCATGGGTGGTCTGGGCAGCGATGTCGCTATTGAGACCGCAGACGTTATTATCCAGACCGACCAACCCAGTAAGATTGCACGCGCTATTCAAATAGGTCGTTCTACCCGAAAAATCGTTTGGCAGAATATCGGTTTGGCCTTTGGCGTAAAGATTATCGTGCTCATTCTGGGTGCAGGTGGCCTCGCAACAATGTGGGAAGCTGTCTTTGCTGATGTAGGAGTGGCATTGTTAGCTATATTGAATGCGGTGCGGTTGCAAAAAATGAAGTGGGGGTAAAACTAGTAACGACTTGTGCTTTTAAGCTTTTGCCCTGCCTAATTACAACAACTTGAACCTCCTTGAATTGGCGGGCAGGCAACCGTTCCATAGGAACAATAAACACAACAATCGCCCTCTTTTGGTTTTAGCAGCGTTTTGCAATTCTTGCATTGGTAGAAAAACTGGCACGCCGTAGTGGGCATCTCCTCTTCTGCTTTATGTCCACATTCGGGACAGGTAATCGTGGATTTCAACTGTAGCTCCATTACTCTACTATTTTGTATCCCGTACTAAGAATAGCAGTTTCTATTTTTTGAAGGTCGACCTTGGTTTCGTCGTATTTTACGATAGTATTTGCCGCTTTGTAATCTGCGTTGACGTCGAGTATGCCATCGAGCTTTTTTACTTCGTTTTCGATATGTGCTTCGCAACCCGTGCAGGTCATCCCTTCAATGGTTACCTTAATTTCCTTAACGTTCGATTGCTCGACATACACCACTTCCTTACTTGTATTGGGATTGGAATAAAAAATATGGGAGTAATTGGGAAAGGCTAACATCACTCCGGCAAATAGCGTTGCCAAAAACAAAAATCGCTTGGAGTTAATGAACATAGGTTTGTCATCTTCACATTCACAATCAATTTCGGCCTCGGTTTTGGGTTTGAACTTTTGGTACCAGGCAAAGGCCAGGACCAAAATAGTAAAGCCGATTAAATACGGCCTAAAAGGTTCTATCCAGGAAAAGGTAGAAGCCAAACCCGTTGTTCCTGCCAGTACGGCAAGCACGGGTGTTATGCAACATATAGATGCAGCCAGGGCTGTCATAACCGAGGTACCAATCAATTTGTTGTTTCCGATCATACCACAACATTTTCGTTTTCCAATAAGTTAAGAATAGGACCTAAGGTCTTCATCTTATCCTTGCTAAGTGCATAAAAGATAGTTTGCGCCTCTTTAGTGGCGTAGATTAAATCCCTGTCCTTTAGTTTTCTTAGATGTTGTGAAATTGCGGATACGTTCATTTGCAGTATATCGCTCAAATCACAAACACAGAGTCTTTCCTCCCTTTGGAGCAAAAAGAGAATTTGAAGCCGGACCTTGTTTCCTGCCAAGTTGAGAACTTCGGAAACAAAGCTTAAAGAACTGTCCAACTCCTCGATCGAAGACCTACAGTCCATTATCTGTTTTGCGTCTGCTTCCAATCTTATACATATTTGCTTTCCCATAAAACAAATATATGTATTTTAGTATTTGCTAAAATAAAAGAACACGTTAATTTACTAGTCCCTTAAATTGTTCTTTTAAAAAACTGGTTTTAGGCGGAAAATCGACATTCGAAAATCATTTCTAACGGCATAATCCAACTCAGAGTGCAAAAACACTTTATAAAAGTTGAATATAAAATTAATACCTTTGCAACCGATGCAAAAGCACATTCACATAAAGGCAATATTCTTTTTGAGCATATTCTCAATGCTCATTATGCATCAGGCGTTTCCACATTTGCATCATCAGCACGAAGATTCTCACTCACATTCTCATTCGGATGTTGCACATTCAGGCGAGCATCATCATCACGATGATAGTTCCAACGAAAACGAGGATTCCCCTTTCGGTTTCTTTGGGTTCTTTTTGGATATGCACGTCCATTCGACTATCTCCAGCGATATTGTTGTACTTAAAAGGAATACGGTCGAACAGCAGACCATTGTTGAGAAAGAAGTTGCAAAAAGTACATTTGGTATTCAGCGAATTTTTTTAGTTGATGATAGGCAGGCTACCAAACCGCCTATATATCATCCCCCCAACATATATTTCAATCCCTCTCTTTCTTACCTCGATTTACGGGGCCCACCCAGTTTAGGTTAATTGGAACGGAACAGAAACCGCTATACCAAATAGACGGTTAGATTCCTTTTTTAATTCAGGTTAAACCTAAAATCACAGACAATGTATAAAAATATTGTGTCCGCAATCTGCGGATGCCTGTGCGTCTTTAGTGGCTTTGCCCAAACCGATACCATGGGCGAACTACTCAATAGCATAGCACAAAACAATGCCGAACTCCAAGCTTATCGGGCTTTTATAGAAAGTCGGCAACTTGATAATAAGAGTGGAAACAACCTGCCCGACCCGCAGTTATCCGCCTTTTATCTTCCCTATGGGGATAATAACGGGGCCGAATATACCGAGTACCAAATTTCACAATCCTTTGAATTTCCCACCGTGTATGGGGCAAGGGGTAAATGGAACGATTTGCAAGGGCAACAATTGGAAAATGAATATGCCAAGCTACGGCAGGAAATTCTTTTGCAAGCCAGTAAGCTTATAGTTGATATTACCTCGCTGCAAAAACGAAAGGAACTTGAGCGGACAAGGCGGGAACAGGGCAAACAGGTTTACGAACAGATTCAAGAGCTTTACGAAAAGGAGCAAGTCGGTATCCTTGATTTGAACAAAGCCAAAATTGCTTGGATTCAAGAGCAATTCATCGTGGAGCAAATTGAAACAGAGACCCAAAATAGCATGCTTCAATTGCAAAAACTAAACGGGGGGCAACCTGTAGACCTGGATAAAATCCAATTACTGGAGGAAACTGAGCTCGAAAGCCTTGAAATGCTCTGGCAAGCCAAAATGGCCAAAGACCCAGCATTGCAACAGTTGAGCTTTAATGAATCCGTTTCCCAGCAAAAAATAAAGTTGGAGCAGAACAAAGTGCTGCCCGACCTGACCGCAGGGTATAATTATCAGGGGGTAAACGGTAATAATTTCTCTGGCTTTTACGGGGGTGTAAGTATTCCTTTATGGAACAGTAAAAACAAGGTAAAGGCAGCCGAAGCTGATCTCGAGTACCGGCAGTCGCAGACCAAGGCCACAACGGCAACACTTTCCACCAGTTTTCAGGAACGGTACAATAAGTATCAAGTAACGCTCAAAAAATATATGGAGTATCGAACAACAATGGAATCGCTGAACAGTGAAGCCCTATTGTTCAAGGCCTTTACGCTGGGCGAACTATCCTTTATGGAATATTATGTAGAGCTACGATTTTACCGGGAAGCCCTTGATACAATGCTTCAGATGGAAAAGGAACTCTATCAGCTCAAAGCAGAACTTTTGAAACATCGATTATAAACCTATAAAACAAATAAAAATGAAAATTTCAAAATCAATATTGGCAATAGCAATCTCAGCAACCTTCCTAGCGACTTCCTGCAAGGACACAAAATCAAACACAGAAACTACGGAGGAACACGGTCACGAACATGATGCAAATGACAATCACGAACACGAAGGAACCGTAGGCCAGGAAGAATTCGAAGTTAATGGAACATCTGAAAAGCCGGAGCAATCAGCATTGGCCGAGGAACAAAGTAACGAGGCCACAATTGTGGTAAAGGCCAATAAGGCCTTGGAATACAAATTTAAGCTGGACCAATATGAAAAGCTTACTTACGAATGGAAGGCCGATGCTCCACTACATTATGATTTTCATGGAGACCCAGAGGCCAAACAAGACTATACACAAGGGTACTTTGAAAGTTATGCCAATGGAAACACGGATCATGTCAAAGGGATGGTAACCATTCCATATAAAGGATCTCACGGTTGGTATTGGAAAAATGAAAGTGGAAAAGACATTACCATTACACTGTCTACCAAAGGAAAATATGATATCGTGGGTCTAATACAATAAATCTAAAACTATGAGATATTTAGTTCTATTATTCGCATTGATCTTAGCATCATGCAACAATTCACGAGACGGTAATCCTAGCTCGCAAACAGGAACTATTCCTAACAAGAGCATAACGCTCTGGACGGACAAAACAGAGTTATTTGTTGAGTTTCCTGCCTTGGTCGTTGATTATACGAGTCGCTTCGCGGCCCATTTTACGGTATTGGATAAGCACCGACCCGTTCGGGAGGGTTCGGTAACGGTAAGCTTGATCAAGGGGGATAAAGGTATTCGCAACGTCGTGCAATCCCCATCTTCTCCAGGGATATTTTCGCCGTCGATAATCCCAAAAGAAGCCGGGAATTATCAATTGGTCTTTAATATAACCACACCTTCATATAGCGACAAATTGATAATTCACGACATCATTGTATACCCCACAAAAGAAGCTGCCATCAGTGCTTTGGGGGATGTCACTGCCGATGCAGGTATTTCATTCTTAAAGGAACAAGCCTGGAAAATCGATTTTCAGACCGCGCCCGTCGTTTCAGATACCATATATGATGTCTTCAATACCTCCGGCGTATGGATGCCCTCGCCCGGTTCCACCAAATCCCTTGTCGCAAACGCTGACGGATTGGTAGATTTTGCCATTGAGAACCTTACCGAAGGCACACCCGTAAAAAAAGGGCAATTATTGATGACGTTAAGCAGCCGGGGCTTGGCCGCAAATAATCTGGGAGCCGAAATCGCTTCCGCAAAAGCGAAATTCCAACAGGCAAAGTCGGAGTACGACCGTAAAAAGGAACTCTATGAATCCAAAATAGTTCCCAAGTCCGAATTTGAAAAAGTGGAGAGCGACTTCTTGGTCGCCCAATCCAATTATGAAACCCTTTCCGCAGGAGTTTCGGGAAATGGTAAACAAGTACGTGCACCATTTAATGGATTCATCAAATCCATAAACGTGTCCAACGGCGAATATGCCGCACAGGGTAAGCTTTTGGTCAGCGTAGGAACGCATCAATCGAAAATGCTCAAAACGCAGGTCTCGCCCTCATCAGGTCTCACGATGGAAAATGTACAGGGTATTTGGTTCCGGACAGCAGCCACCCAATGGAATAGCGTAACCGATGCCGGAGGTTCAATCCTATCTATCGGGAAAGATGTGGAACGGGCCAATCCCCTGATCTCCATATATGCCCAAGTCAACGAAGAAGTGGATATGCCAGAAGGAAGCCTAACGGAAGTACAGATTGCGATGGGCAATGCCAAGGAGAGTATAACTATTCCTGTCAGTGCACTTTTAGAGGACTATGGCAGTTATTCGGTCATTGCGCAACTTTCGGGAGAAAGTTTTGAAAGACGTCCTGTAAAGATTGGGAAACGCAATGGCGAAAATGTAGAAATAGTACAGGGCTTGGAAGTTGGCGAAGTAGTGGTAACTAAAGGAGCATACCAAGTTAAAATGGCATCAATGTCCGGTTCGACGCCCGCACACGGCCACGAACATTAAAAAATAGAAGAGATGCTAAACAAAATATTATCGATATCACTTCATAACAGATTGCTCATTCTATTGGGAGCGGTTGCATTGAGTGTGTTGGGCGTTTATTATGCCAGGACAATGAATGTTGACGTATTCCCAGACCTTACAGCACCTACGGTAACAATTCTTACCGAAGCGCACGGAATGGAATCTGAAGAAGTCGAAAAACTGGTAACCTATCAATTGGAAACAGCCTTAAACGGATCGCCAAACGTAAGACGAATCCGTTCGTCATCAGCAGCAGGAATTTCCATTGTTTGGGTTGAATTTGAATGGGGAACCGATATTTATCGAGCACGCCAAATTGTAAGTGAACGGATTCCTATGGTGCGCGAGAACCTTCCGGAAGGCATAGGTGCACCGACCATGGCGCCCATTTCATCCATTATGGGCGAAATAATGCTGTTGGGCGTAACGTCCGATAGTTTGTCGGCAATGGAATTACGAACCTTATCAGATTGGACAATTCGCCCACGCATAAAAGCGATTGGTGGCATTGCAAATGTGGTAGTCATTGGTGGCGATTATAAGCAATACCAAGTTTTTGCCAATCCTGAAAAGATGAAGCATCACAACGTAAGTCTTTCTGAATTGGTAGAACACGTAAAAGAAGCAAATACAAATGCACCAGGTGGTGTAATCAATCAATATGGTAATCAATACATCATTAAGGGGAGCGGTAGAGCGTATGCATTGGAAGATTTGCAAGAAGCTGTTTTAAAGCAAGTCAATGGACAAACTATCAAAATAAAAGATGTGGCGACGGTTCAAATAGGTGCTGCCGATAAAATTGGGGATGGTTCTTTAAATGCAAATCCGGCGGTGATTTTAACCATATCAAAGCAACCCGATGTAAACACTTTGGAATTGACGGACCGTTTGGATGAAGCGATTGCCGATTTGGAAAAAACCTTGCCGAAAGATGTCAACATCAAAAGTCAAATCTTTAGACAATCGGACTTTATTGATGCCTCCATTAGTAATTTAAATTGGACCTTACTGGAAGGTGCATTCTTTGTAATGATTATCCTTTTTATCTTTCTGATGAATTGGAGAACGACGGTAATTTCCTTATTGGCAATCCCTATTTCATTATTGGTGTCCATCATCATTTTAAAATGGCTGGGTTATACCATAAATACAATGAGTTTGGGCGGCATGGCAATTGCAATAGGTGCATTGGTGGACGATGCCATTATTGATGTGGAAAATGTATATAAACGCTTGCGGGAAAATATCAGGAAACCCAAGAGTGAACGCGAACCGACTTTGACCGTGGTACGGGATGCATCTGTAGAAATACGAAGTTCTATCATTATAGCGACCTTAATTATAATCGTGTCGTTTATTCCACTTTTCTTTTTAAGTGGAATGGAAGGTCGATTATTACAACCCTTGGGCATTGCGTTTGTTACGTCCGTTCTTACATCATTGATAGTTGCAGTAACGGTAACACCAGTTTTGTGCTCTTATTTATTGGATAATGAAAAGCTTTTAAACAAACAAGCTGAAGGGACACGTGTTGAACGTTGGTTACAGAAACATTATGGCAACCTCTTGGAACGTGCCACAAATATTCCTAAAACTATTATCGGCGTAACAATTATCGCATTTATTATTAGTATGGTGGTTTTAACCCAATTGGGAAGAAGTTTTTTGCCAGAATTCAATGAAGGTTCTTTGGTCATTAGCGTAGTTGGCCCTCCGGGAATGTCATTGGAAGAAAGTAACAAAACAGGCAACTTGATAGAACGGATTTTATTGGATCTGCCCGAAGTAGAAGTTGTTACCCGAAGACAAGGAAGAGCCGAATTAGACGAACACGCACAAGGCGTAAATGCTTCTGAAATAGATGTGCCTTTTGTTCTCGAAGACAAAACCAAAGAAGAATTTTTTGAAGAAGTCCGCACTAAATTAAGCATTGCCCCAGGCGTAAATATTACGTTAGGGCAACCTATCGCACATCGTATAGACCATATGCTTTCGGGTACACGTGCCAATATTGCTATTAAGATTTTTGGCTCCGATTTGCAGCGCTTGTTCGAGGTGGGGAAAAGTGTCGAGCAGAACATCAAGGACATTGATGGACTCGCAGATGTAGCTGTGGACCAGCAAATAGAAGTGCCACAGATTCGCATCAAGCCCAAACGTCAAATTCTTTCTGCGTATGGAATGACAGTGGGTAGTCTAATGGAGCAAGTAGATATTGCTTTTGCAGGCGAAGAAGCAGGCGAGATATATGAAGGGCAACAATATTTTGATTTGGTGGTTCGGTATCAGAAGAAATTCAGGGACAATATTGAAACGATGAACACCACCCTGATAAGCCTTCCCAATGGCGGGCAGACCAATTTGGGCGAACTTGCCACCATTCAATCGGTAAGTAGTCCCAATACCATCAACCGTGAGGACGTACAACGTAAGATCGTTGTGGCCGCCAATGTACAGGGTCGCGACCTCAGGGGTGCTGTGGAAGAAATCAAGGAAACCATCAATACTCAAATCAAAATGCCCGAGGGTTATCGGGTGCAGTACGGTGGGCAATTTGAAAGTGAATCGAAAGCATCACAACTGCTTTTGATTACCGCAATCATTGCCATAGGTATTATCTTTTTGCTTCTTTACTATGAATTCAAGGATGTCAAACTGGCATTTGTCGTGTTGATCAACCTTCCATTGGCCTTAATAGGAGGTATCTTGATCGTCTATTTTACTTCCGGGATTATCAGCATTGCGGCTACCATTGGTTTTATAAGCCTGTTTGGTATCGCAACACGTAATGGTATTTTGCTAGTTTCCAGATACGAGGATTTGAGAAAGGAAGGGATACAAGGCTTTGAGTTGATCAAAACAGGGGCATTGGATAGGTTGAACCCTATATTGATGACCGCATTCACCACAGGGTTGGCCTTGATTCCTTTGGCACTAAAAGGTGGCGAACCCGGAAGTGAAATTCAAAGCCCAATGGCGGTCGTTATTCTTGGAGGATTATTATCGGCGACTATTTTGAATTTGGTTGTGATTCCTTGTGTGTATCAATTAACGATCTTAAAAGAATAGTGATAAGGGATTATTTATTTTGGCGGTCGAATCTAATTAGGTTCGACCGTTATTTATCGACCCCTAAAACGGCCCTTTTTTGGGCCTCCCCTACCAAATCAAGATGTCATGAGCTAGAGTGGCACATTTTCGGTCTCTTTTAATAGTTCCACAAATTAACCTTTTAAGGAACTAAATATGGCCTATTAATTTTGATAAAACTATTTTCATATATGGCCTAATTTCAACTCTTACAAAAACGGTTTAAAGTGAAACCTGCCAAGTTGAAAGTTGTTTGAGGTATTAAGTTATTTAGCACAATTGTCTAGAAGCCCATACTTTTTGTGGCATATCTAGTATTCTTGTTCGATGGTTCTTGGATTTAATCCTACCTTAATTACCTAGTTTCTGATTAAAACATTCCACCAGCACTTTATAGAGTTCAGGGTGCTTTTTCTTTAGCAAATCGGGCCGTTCAAAAAAGTATTCAGAGGCCACGGCAAAAAACTCGGCCTCGTTAGTTCCGCCATACTTTCGAATATCGGAATGGTTGTCGTTTATGGCTTCCATTTCCCCATGGATTAATTTTAGCTATGGTATTGCATATTGATGTGTCAACAGCCGTTCGGGAACACCATCGGTTACCTCATCTATTTTATCTATGAGGTGTACAAATTCATGGATACCGGTGTTGCTTTTATCGGTGGTATTGGCAAAGCCATGATACAATGCTTTTTTTGACAGAATCATCTGTTTTTCGAACCTTCCGTTACCGACCAATCCCCCAATATTTCGC
>TARA_R110000765_G_scaffold426735_1_pt1 | contig 73987 bp, 59 predicted proteins | sample TARA_R110000765 | Tara Oceans TARA_R110000765 (sample SAMEA4398168) | marine metagenome | biome: Polar Biome; feature: [MES] marine water layer (ENVO:01000295) within the mesopelagic zone...; material: water (ENVO:00002006), including particulate matter (ENVO:01000060) such... | reverse complement strand
CCTCGATCCGGTGGCCGCGCGGGGTGAAGGTGGTGAATTCCAGCCGGTCCAGGTCAAACCCCTGCGCGCGCAGCACGGCGGCATAGCCGGTGCGGTCCAGATCGACCGTTGGCGCGCCGGGCAGGGCGGCCAGCGCACGCGTCCAGCCAGCCGCATCCTCTGCCAGCAGGTCCGCCACTGCATTCCGCGGCAGGTAGCGCAGGAAATCGGGTCGTTGCACCGCCAGCAGCATCAGCGCGGCCAGCAGGCTGCGCCGTCCGTCCTCGGTGCTGCGGTCCAGCAGGCCAAAGGCCGGGTTTTCCAGCACAAAACGGTCCATGAACAGGGTCAGCGGCACTGCGCTGTCTTCGGTGCCCGGCACCGGCGTTGCCAGAAAGTCGATATAGGGTGCGGTCACCAGACAATCTTCGCAGTGCAGCGCGTGGACCTGATTGATGCTCCACCAATAGACCAGACCCAGCAGCCAGTCGCGGTTCTCGAATTCAAGGCTTTGCATGAACTGCGGCATCTTCACCAGGCTGGACCAGGTGGCGCGGCTGAGGTTGAACTGTACCCCGCCGATGGGCAGCGGCGTGTTCATATGCTCGATGGCCTCGGCGCTCAGCGGCACCCGCAGACCTTTGCGCATCGGGCTGTAGCCCATCAGGTACCAATGCATGAAATGCAGCGCCGCATCGGCGTCGCCGCCAAAATCGAACTGGGTGTCCAGCTTGTAGCGGTAGCGCGAATAATCGGCATAGCCGTTGACGATCTCGGGCAGGGGGCGGCCGCTGAACGCGCTGTGGTCGGCAAACATCGGCGCATGGGCGCGCAGGCTGGGGCGCGGGGCGTCCAGCACGGCGCGCGCGCCGCCGCGGTTGGCGACATTGGATTTCAGGCGCGCCAGTGTTTCGGTCGCATCACCGAGGCGGGCCGTGACATGGGCGGCGCGGTCTTGATCCGACACCTGCATGCCCGACGCCGAAGTGGCGCGGTCGACCCGCAACACGCCGATACGCCCAAGCGGTACGTCCATGACGCGCACTTCGGCCAGCCCGCCACGCGCCTGGATGGCATCGCGCAACATCGACGACAGGCCAAAGACAAAGCCCGCCCAGCCATCGCCCAGCCCCGCGGAATGCAGGTCTGAACGGTACAGGTTCACCGGGGTTTCGGCCAGAAGTTCGCCGCCCGCATAGAGGCCGACGCGCGCAGGCTTTCCGCTGCGTAGCATCACCCAGCCATGCAAGGTTCCGTCATGAATGCCATCCACGTGGCCCCGGATTCCCAGGGCCAGACGTTGAACAAGTTTCCGAAGCGGGGGGACGCCGGTTTTAGCCAAGCGCGTCAAAATCGGACTTGGCCATCATCTGCGCCAGACCGCGCACATCGACCGTCGCCTTCCAGCCGAAAGCTTTCTCGGCCTTGGTCGGGTCGCCCAGCAGCAGATCGACCTCGGCGGGACGGAAGAACTTTTCGGAGATCACGACAACGGTCTTACCGGTCTTGCGGTCGGTTGCGGTCTCGTTGACGCCTTCGCCGGTGAATTCCAGGTCCATGCCCAGAGCTTCGGCGGCAAAGATGATGAAATCGCGGATCGTGGTGGTGACACCGGTGGCCAGAACGTAATCGTCGGCCTTGTCCTGCTGCAGCATGTGCCACATGCCTTCGACGTAATCGCCGGCAAAGCCCCAGTCGCGCTTGGCGTCCAGGTTGCCCAGCACCAGCTGATCATCCGAGCCGTGAGCGATCTTGGCCAGTGCCAGGGTGATCTTGCGCGTCACGAATTCCTTGCCGCGCAGCGGGCTCTCGTGGTTGAACAGGATGCCGCACGAGGCGTGCATGTCAAAGCTTTCGCGGTAGTTGGTTGTGATGTAGTGGCCATAGACCTTGGCCACGCCATAGGGCGAGCGCGGGTAGAAACGCGTGGTTTCCGACTGCGGCACTTCCTGCACCAGACCGTACATTTCCGAGGTCGAGGCCTGATAGAACCGTGTCTCGGGCGAGAAGGTGCGCAGGCTGTCGAGAATGCGCACAACGCCCACACCGTTCACGTCCGCCGCATAGGCGGGCAGTTCCCAGCTGGATCCGACAAAGCTTTGCGCGGCCAGATTGTAGAATTCGTCGTAATCATTGCCGCGAATGATGCGGTTGATGTTGTTCACTTCGGCCAGATCGAACTCGTGCAGTTCAACATCTTTCTCGATGCCAAGCTGTTCCAGGCGCGGTGTTTCAGGTTGGCTGATGCGGCGTACACCACCGTGAACCTCATAGCCTTTTTCCAAGAGGAGTTTGGACAGATAGGCGCCGTCCTGGCCCGTGATGCCGGTGATAAATGCTTTTTTCATCAAGAGATAACCTTGTCCAAACTGCGTCTACATTTGCGGGGTTGATAGCGGCGAACCACCCCTACTTCAATCCCTGAATCCCCCTCAAGGGGCCTGTCGGCGGGCAGGTGGCGGTGCTGTGCCTATCAGATTAGCACACTGTCTTGAGTCAGCAGCGAAAGGTCGGTGTCAGCCAGCACGATATGCACGCCCGAATGGGTGAATACCACGTCATCACCCTGTTGGGTGAAGGCCGCCAGCGCCTGCGCGGTCGAGGCAAAGCCGAAACCGTCCAGTTCCAGCCAGTCCCAGGCCTCGAAATCGTGCACGGTGGTGGTGCCGTTGTCTGCGGCCTCAAAGACGAACTTGTCCGCACCGGCGCCGCCATAAAGCGCATTGGTGCCACGCCCGCCGTTCAGGGTGTCGTCGACACCAAGCCCGCGCATGTAGGCCACCACATCGTCTGCGGTGCTGTTGATGAATTCAACCGACTGGGCAAAGCCGCGCACGACCTGCTGGCGGGTCAGCGCGCCGCTGTCCAGCCTGTCCACCCACGAGGCCAGCCCCGCCATATCTGGCAGCCGGTCCAGCACGTTGTCATAAAGCAGCGTCACGAAGGCCGTGTTGTCGGTGTCGCCATAGGTGCGCTGGAATTCGGCCGAGGCGATGAAACCGTCCGCCACGCTTTCCAGCGTGTGGCTGCCTTCGACGATCTTCCACGTCCAGCTGTAATGCCCCGCCCCGTCCGGGCCACGGCCCAGCGTCGCGTGATAGAGCCGGTAAACCTCGGCGGACACATCTGTCTGGCCCACGTTGAACTGGTCGCCGAACAGCTTGTCGTTGCCTTGTCCGCCGCTCAGCGTGTCGGCGCCGTCCATGCCGGTCAGCATATCGTTCCCGCGTGCGCCCACCAGGTGGTTGGCGCCTGCATTGCCGGTGATCCGGTCATCGCCGTCGCCGGCAACCATGTTTTCGATCTGTCCCGCGCCCAAGGTGACCCAGCTGGTGCCATCCACGCTCAGCACACCGTCCTGCACCAGCGTGACGGAGATATCGCCGGTGATCGCGGCCATGTTGATCCAGTCCGCGCCGCCGTCGGTGTCGTCCAGTGCGCGACGGTCGGATTCAAGCCCTGCAAGGGTCAGGAAATCATCGGTAAAGTCCCAGCGCGTGTCGGTGCTGGCGGCGTTGCCCACAAACTCGATGTTGAAGCTGTCCAGCCGGCCCGTAGAGCCATAGCCGGTGTCGGTGATCCGCACGGTCCAGTCGCCCACTGCGGACTGGCCCAGGTAATTGCGCAGCCCAAAGGTCCAGTCGTCCGAGAAGGAGCCCCAAGTGTCGCCGTCAAAGACCAGGCTTTCGGTGCCGTCGGGGGCAATCAGGGTGATTTCAACCTGGCTGTTGGACCCGTGATACCAGTCTACAGTCAGGTAGATATGTTCGATGTCGAGGTCTTCGGTGACCGTGATCGTGCTTTCGACACTTTGATAGTCATAGACATACTTCACCGGATCGTTGCCAGAATAGGTGCGCGAGATCTCGTTGCTGCTGGTGCGCGCGCCGTCCTGCATCAGGCTCCAGAATTCGGCCATGCGCACGGCGGCAAAGGCGTCGATGCTGCCAAAGCCGTAGGACTGGTGAAAGGTCATGCCGCCACCGTTCCAGGTGCCGCTGTCGGTCCAGTCCCAGCGCCCGACCTCGTCGCCAAAGCCGACTGCACTGCCATAGCGCGATCCGGTGTGCGCCGCCGACACCGCCAGAATGTTCTGCACATCGCGCCAGCCCAGCCCGTCATTGGCCTGCAACATCAGCGCCACGACACCCGACACCACAGGGGTGGCCGCCGAGGTGCCGCCGAACTGGCTGGTCATGCCCAGATCCTGCAGAGGATCGGAAATGCCAAAAGCCCATTCATTGTCGCCGTTGTAGCCGTCGCCGCCCGACCGGTCGGTGGTATAGGCCGCGGCCCCCGCCGAGACCAACAGGTTGTGGCCGTAGTTGGAATAATCCTGCACCCGCCCGAACCGGTCCAGCGCGCCGACGGTGATCACCGTGTGGGCGCTGTTCAGCCCCTCGCCCTGGGCATTGGCGGCTTCGTTGCCTGCCGCCTTGACCGCGATCGATCCCAGCCCGCCGCGACCGACATCAACCCCGTTTTGGAAATCGAGGGATTCCAAGTACAGTTGCGAGCCGATGTCGCCGATGTCGCCGTAGCCGAGAAAATCCGACCCGTAGCCCCAGCTGTGGTTGGTTACGTCAAAAGCCGAGATATAGGCCAGATCGACATAATCGTTGATGAAATCCATGCCGGTGATCTGTGCGCCCCAGGCCACGCCAACGCCACCGGTGTCGTTGTTGGAGGCCGCGATGATGCCCGCCACCGACGTGCCGTGACCGTCGTATGTGGTGTTCGGCTCGCCGTCGTCGGCGTAATATTCCAGGCTCTCGTTGTAATTGTCGCGCAGGTCCACGTGGTCCTGTTCGACCCCGTCGTCAAAGATGCCCACATTCACGCCGGTGCCGTCAAACTCGGCCCAGATGGTTTCGATGTCGCCCAACAGATCGAAATGCCATTGCCGGGAATAATACGGGTCATTGGGGGTCATGACAGAGGCCCTTGAATTGGAACAGGAAAGAATCTTACCTCCCTTACAGCGTGTATCGCGCGCGGGGCAATTGCGCCCATACGGCACCGTTTCCGATATTCCGGAAACCGTGGCATTGATGTCGCAAAACCAATTAAATTAACATAATCTTGCTTATAAGATCATTCACAACAACATCAGCATCTGTGCCGTGACCACGTCCAGATCGACGTTCAGAAAGGTCACCGTGACCCCCTGATCGTCGAACACCACGTCATCGCCGACCTGCTGGAAATGGGTCAGCGCGCCGCCTTTGCCGCCATAGCCGAAGCCCTGCAATTCGATCCTGTCCCAGGCCTCCAGGTCCACCACCCTGTGATTGCCCCCGTCAAAGGCCGCAAAGACAAAGGTGTCGGACAGCACCCCGCCATAGAGCACATCCTCGCCCGCGCCGCCGATCAGCCGGTCGTTTTCACCCAAGCCCCGCAGATAGGCGGTCAGCGCGTCGCCGGTGCTGCGGATGAACTCGCCCGACTGGGCAAAGCCGCGCACCACCTCTTCGCGGCTGCGGGTGCCCTCGCGCAGGTGGGTCAACCAGCTGTCCATGCCCGCGCTGTCAGGGTCGCGGTCCAGCACGTTGTTGTACAAGAGCGTCACGAACTGGCGGTCGGTGGCATCGCCATAGGTGCGCTGGAATTCGCGCGAGCCGACAAAGCCCGCCGCCACCTCCGTATAGGTCCAGTCGCCCGCCATCCGCCCCGACCAGTCCAGCAGCCCGGCCATGTCGGGATCACGGCCCAGCGTCGCGCGGTACAACCGGTAGACATCATCGACCATCGCCGCCTGATAGCCCGCAAAGCTCATGTCGATGCTGTCCAGCGCCGTGCCAGCCTTGAACTCGGAGGATTCCGAAAATCCCCGCACCACTTCGGCGCGGCTGCGGGTGCCCGCCTCGAGATGCCCGGTCCAGAAGGCCAGCCCGCCCGCATCCGGGGCACGGTCCAGCACGTTGCCATACAGCAGTGTGACGAATTCCGTGTCGGTGGTGGCGCCATAGGTGCGCTGGAATTCGGCCGATCCGACAAAGCCCGAAATCACATCCAGCAACCCCTGCGATCCGTCGGCCAGCGCGTCGGTCCACTGTTTGTGCCCGCCCCGGTCGGGGTCACGGTCCAGCATCGCGCGGTAGAGCCGGAACACCTGGCCCGCGGGGTCGTCAAAGCTGGCGCGCACCGCCTCGCCGCGCAGCAGGTCGTTGCCGGTGCCGCCCTGCAACACATCCGCCGCCGCCGTACCGATCAGGGTCTGGGCCTCTTGCTGCACGGGGCCGGTGTCCACGTGCCACAGCCCCATCAGGTCGGTCAGTTGGAAATCGGACCGGTCCAGCGGCTGGCCGTCATGGCTGAACAGGCGCAGTTCCTCGCCCTGAAAGATGATCTTAATGCCATTGGGGGTGCTCTGGAACTTGAACGCATCCAGGGAATAGGCGCGCCCCATGCCCGACAGGTCGATGGTGTCCACGCCCACCTGAAAATCGGTGATGATGTCGCGGCGGCCATCGGCCTCGAAGACAAACAGATCCGCCCCCGCACCGCCGGTCAGCCGGTCCTCGCCCTTGCCGTCGATCAGGATATCGTCGCCGCCCTTGCCGTCCAGCACGTTGGCCGCGCCGTTGCCTTGCAGGACGTCATCGCCATTTGTACCGGTCAGGTCATTGGCGCTGCCGGTGGCTTTTTGCACCGTGCCCATATGGCCCAGATCGACCGACAATTCGCTGACCCGCAGCCCGCCCTCGCCCGAGGCAAAGATGCGCAGCACCCCGTCCTGCACCAGCAGGCTCAGGCCCGTGACATTCTCCAGCGCCATCTGGGTGCTGTCGGCGATGGTGTCCAGATGCACCAGCCGCCCGTCCGGCAGCAGCGTCAGCAGCGACAGCCCGTCATCGGCCCCGCCCGCCACGATGAACACGCGGCCCTCCACCGCGACCACTTCCATCTGTGTCAACGACTGGAACCGCGTGTTCAGGTCGTCGTTGACCTGATCGACCAGCGCCAGCGTGCCCGCCGCCTGCACCTGCATCACCGTGATCGACGAGGTTCCCGCCGCCGCCATCAGCACAAAGGTCGCGCCACCCGCCTGCACCACCTCGACTGCGGTGGGATTGGACACCGGCAGCCCGCCGGCCGCGTCCAGACGGTGCGCCAGCGTCACCTGACCGCCCGCGCCGACCTGCAACAGGTTCACTGCATTGTCCTGGGCCGACAGGGTCACCAGCCAGGTCGCGCCATGCGCCGTGACCTGCGCCATGTCCGCCACGTCGCGCGTGCCGATGGCGCCGCCCAGGTCCAGCGTCGCCTCGAACCGCCAGCTGCCATCGGCGCGTTCTTCCCAGCAGGTGATGCCCTCCGCGTCCTGCCCTGCGGTGAACACCAGCACCTTGCCGCCCGCCGCCTCGACACGTTCCAGGCAGGAAATCCGGCCCGTCGCCCCCGGCAGGCTGATGCTTTCGGCCACGCGACCGTTGGAATTGAGAATATGCGCGGTCACGGGCGCGCCTTGCGGACCAAAGGACAGCAAGGCCAGCGATCCGTCATACACGCCCAGCTGCAACCGTCCCGGCGCGGTCAGCCCGCCCGCCTCGCCTACGAAGACCCTGTGCATCAACGAAAAATCCCCGTCGGGGTTGCGGATCTCGATCCACTGGCCATCCGCGCTGATGGTGGCGACGCGCGGCCCCTTGTTGCAAGTGTAGGATACAAGATCGCTGATGCCCGACACAAATGCATCAGACCCGCCGGCACCCGTGCCGACATGTGTAAGATAAGCCACCCCCGGCCCCCTTTATGACAGACTGGCCCACCCCTGAGCCGTGCCATTGGTCTAGACCCTCGCCGTTAACGCAGGCCGAACCAACGGTGGCGGAATTGGGGCGCTTGCGTAAAATTCGACAGGTGTAAACGCAGGGGGTTACGTTCATGTCTTGGCAACCATGATCGCTTGCGCCACCTATGGGGGATGACCGCCCTGCCCGCCTTTACCGTTCTGATGGCCACCCGCAACGGGGCCGCGCATCTGCCTGCGCAGCTGGCCAGCCTTGCCGCGCAAAGCCATGCCGATTGGCGGCTGTGGGTGTCGGACGACGGTTCGTCCGATGCCACCCGCGCGCTGGTGCAGGATTTTGCCCGCGACCACGACGTGCGGTGGATCGAGGGGCCGCAACGCGGGGCGGCGGCGAATTTCATGCATCTTTTGTGCCACCCCGACCTGCCAGGCGGCCCTGTGGCGCTGTCGGATCAGGACGACATCTGGCTGCCCGACAAGCTGGCCCGTGCAAGCGCCGCACTGGCACGCACCGATGCACCCGTTCTTTACGGGGCGGGCAGCCTGCATATCGACGAGGACGGCACGCCGCGCGGAACCTCGCCCGACTGGCCACGCGGACCCAGCTTTGAAAACGCGCTGGTGCAGAACGTGGTGTCGGGCCATTCCACCGCGCTGAATGCCGCGGCACTGGACATCGTGCGCCGTGCAGGGGTGCCGCAGGGCATCGCCTTTCACGACTGGTGGCTTTACCAGCTGATGACCGGAGCGGGTGCACAGGTGGTGCTGGATGCCCATCCGGTGCTGCACTACCGCCAGCACGCAGGCAACGTCATGGGCAGCTTTCGCGGTCCGCTGGCACGGCTGCGGCGGCTGGGGCTGATGCTGGACGGCACGTTCGGCGGCTGGATGGCGGCAAACCGTGCCGCGCTGGTCGCCACGGGCGCGCTGACCCCTGCGGCTGAAGCTCTGCTAGAGACTGTTTTCAACGCGCCACCCGGTCCTGCACGCACCCGCGCCCTGCGCCGGGCGGGCGTGCATCGCCAAAGCCGCGCGGACACCGCTGCCCTTTATGCGGTGGCGGCTTTGGGGCGGATTTAGGCGTCCTATCGGTCGGCCCGCCCGTTAAGACCCCGCCCCCACTTGCCCCAGCCGGTCGGCGATCAGGCCCAGCGGGTGGCGCATCGGTTCACCGGCAAGCCGCTCTGTCTGGCAGCGGCAGGAAAACCCGGTGGCCACGGCCTCTTGCGCCTGTGCGAGCGGTCCGGCCCACGACAGATCGAACAGCTTGCGGGACATCTGTTGATGCCGCTTTTTGTGGCCGAACATCCCCGCCATGCCGCAGCATCCGGTTGCGGGCGTGTCGATCTGCAGACCCAGCGCCGCGAACACGTCCTCCCAGTCCTTGCGCGCCGTCGGCGCCCCGGTGCTTTCGGTGCAATGGGTGAACAGGCTCAGTCGCCCACCCGGAATCTGCGGCAGCGTGACCCCGCCCCGGATCTCTGCTGCAAGAAATTCCTGCGGCAAGAGCACCTCGGGCACATCCAGCCCCGCCTTGCGATAGTCCTGTCGCAGCGCCATGACAAAGGCCGGGTCGAGACCGATCATCGGCGCACCGCCGGCCGCCCCGGCCTTGAGAGCCGCCACGAGCCGCGCCGCCATCCTGGCAAATCCTGCAGGGTCGCCGAGGTCGCCCGCCACCTTGCCGGCGGGCAGCATCTCGACAAAGAGCGGCGCATAGCCGAGCGCTTTGAGACCTTGATAGACATCCCGCTGTGTTGCGCCGTCAAAGAGCGCCGAAAACCAATCCATCCACACAAGAACCGCACCCTCCGGAAGCGGGCTCTGTCCAAGCTTGGACACCGCGATCCGGGCCGACCGTGGCAGAGGGCGCGCCATTTCATCGGGCAAATCCGCAACGCCCAGCACGGCCTCTGATGCGCGGCGCGCAAGCGGCCACAAGGGGCGTATCAGCGGCGCCGTCCGCAGCATCAGGGGGCTCAGACGTTCGGCCAGCAGCATCGCGCGGTCAATCAGCGGGCGGGTCTTGCGGGCGTAGACATCGGCATAGAAGGCCGCGCGCATCGCCGGAATGTCCACCTGCACCGGGCAGGTCGAGGCGCAGGCCTTGCAGCCAAGGCAGGTGTCGAGCGTCCCGATCAGGTCGGCCTCGTCAACCGTCGTCACGCCGGTGCGCCGGTCCTGATGCCACGCCCGCAGCGCGTCGGCGCGCCCCTTGGGGGAATGCCGCACGTCCGCGGTCGCCTTGAACGACGGGCACATCGGAACGCTCGCCGCATAGCTGAGGCACTGCGCATTGCCGTTGCAGGCGAACGCCTTTTCCAACGGGTCGCCTTCGGGTGCATTGAACGGGCGGAATGGGGTTGTGGCGATCCCCATGACCGGCGCGCCTGCGGTGACCAGCTTGCCGGGATTGAAACGCCCCGAAGGATCGAAGGCGGCCTTCACCCCCTGCAGCGCGGCATAGGCCTCGGGCCCGATCCAGCCCTCGAGATAGGCACCGCGCACCCCCTTGCCGTGCTCGCCCCAGAAGATGCCGCCGTGGCGGTTCACGAGGTCAAAGATCTCGTCAGAGACCTGCACCAGCTGCGCGCGACCCTCCTGTGTATCAATGTCGATGGCCGGGCGGATGTGCAGACAGCCGACATCCACGTGGCCGTAGATGCCAAAGCTGAGCCCGTGCCGGGTGAGAATGTCGAGAAAACCGTCGAGGAACTCCGGCAATGTCTCGGGCGGGACCACGCAATCCTCGACAAAGGCGACCGGACGCGCGCGGCCTTTGGTCTTTCCAAGCAGACCGACACCGGCCGAGCGGACCGCCCAGAGGTCACGGATTTCATCGCTGCCTGCCGCGACATGCACGGCGCGGATGCCGGGCAAGCCCTGCAACCGCGCCTCGCAGGCGGCAAGGCGCGCCTCGAGTTCCGCGGCGTCGTCTCCATTGAATTCGACGAAGGCATAGGCCAGCGTCTCGCCGCCTTTCGGGCGCAGGGTTTCGGGCAGGCGGCCAAGCAGGCCGGCCTCTTCGGCCAGCGCCTGCACCCGCTCGTCCATCACTTCGATGGCGGTCGGGTTGTCCTGCAGCAGCGGCATGGCGGCGGCCAGCGCGTTGCGGAAGCTGGCAAAGCCCGCGACCACGAGGCGCTTTTCCTTTGGCAACGGGCGGAGCTTTACCCGGATGCGGGTGATCGGCCCAAGCGTGCCTTCGGACCCGGGGAAAAGCCGCCACCACTGAAAACCACCCTCCTCGGGGCAGGCGCGCTCGAGATCATAGCCGGTAAAGCGACGGTTGAGCCGCGGTGTGTTCGCGACAAAGGCGGCACGCCCTGCCCGCGCCGCGGTTTCCGCCGCCTTGAGCATCGGCTGAGCCCAGTCCGGCGCGTCGGCAAGGCTGCTGATGCGCCCCTGTCCCCGCGCGATTTCGACACCCAGAAGATTGTCCGAGGTCTTGCCGTAAATCCGCGAGCCTTTGCCGGAAGCATCCGTCGAGACCATACCGCCGACAACGCAGCGGGTTGAGGTCGAAGTCTCGGGCGCAAAGAATACCCCCTTGGGCCGCAATTGCGCGTTCAGATCGTCAAGCACGATGCCCGGTTCCACATCGGCCCATTCTCCATCGGGATCGACCTCCAGCAACCGGTGCATATGACGCCGCATGTCAAGGATAATGCCACGGTTCAGGCTCTGGCCATTGGTGCCGGTGCCACCGCCGCGCGCGGTCACCGGGACGGCGGCAAACTCGGGGCGTTCCAGCACCGACATGCAGGTGACCACATCCCGGGCATCGCGCGGGGCGACGATGAGGTCGGGCAGGATGCGATAGACCGAGTTGTCGGTGGACATGGCCGCCCTCAGGGCACTGTCACGCTCCACCTCGCCGCGAAAGCCCGCGTCCTTCAGCGCGCGGGGAAGTCGATTGATGGCGTCGGAAAGACTGCGGTCGGTGGTGGTCATCTGGATCTCCTGTCTGGCGGCATATTGACCGAAGATCTAAATTCTTTGAAATTGAAATATATGAAGATAGATTCAGAAAATACGAACTTTAACCTGCGCCATCTGCGCGCCATCCATGCAATCTGGGCCGAGGGCAGCTTTGTCCGGGCCGCTGACAGGCTTGGCGTTGTGCCCTCGGCGCTGACCGAGACGGTGCGGCAGATCGAGCAGATCGCCGGTGGCGCGCTCTTTGACCGCCGCAGCCGTCCACCGGCCCCGACACCGCTCGGGCTGGACTTTCTGAACGAGACCGCGCCGCTGCTCAAGGCGCTCGACTTCTCGCTTGCCCGTCTGCGCGATCATGCGCGCGGGCTCCGCGGTGTGCTGCGGATCGGGGCCGCGCCCTCGGCGATCACCCCGCTGCTTGCGCCTGCCATCGCTGCCTTTCGCGCGGAACATCCCGAGGTGATGCTGACGCTGCATGACGACGTGGCGGAAACGCTGGCCGAGATGGTCGCGGACGGTCGGCTTGATCTTGCCATCGCCGGCCGCGCCCGCACCTCGCCCGCGCTGGTCCAGACCGAGATCGCCGCCGATCCCTTCGGCCTTGCCTGCGCGGCGGACCACCCGCTTGCACGCAGCGCACAGGTGCATCTGGCGGACATCGACCCGCGGCAGCTTATCCATCTGGGCACCGGTACGGGGTCTTCGCGGTTGCTTGCCACCCATCCCGGCCTGCCCGAGACGCTGAAGTCCGGCCCGTTGCGTTGCCATTCGACCATCGCGCAGCTTTGCCTTGTGCGGGCGGGCCTTGGCGTTGCGTTGTTGCCGCGCAATGCGGTGCTGTTGTTCAATGATCCGCAGATCACCTTTTTGCCCGTTGCCGATCTTATCCTCGAACGAAAGCTGTATTGCGTGCGTGCGGCGCACCGGACTGCAAGTCCGGTGGCGGTCAAGTTTGAACAACACTTCCGGAACCAGCTTGCCTTCATGGAGCAACGTCCATGAGTTTGCGCGGACGTCGGATCATCGCGCTTTCCCGGCCAAGGCGCACGCGGCGTAGACGACCGGTCTAATTATGGATATCCTTGGCAGCATGAAAAGCGAATCGAAATCGACCTCTGCAAGCGAACACATCCTCTCCTCCGCCCATGCGATCATGAGCGAGAAGGGGTTTTCCGGTGTTGGTCTTACCGAGTTGCTCAAGGTGGCCAATGTCCCCAAGGGGTCCTTTTACCACTACTTTGCGTCAAAAGAGGCGTTCGGGACCGCCCTGCTGGCGCGGTACTTCGAAGTCTATCTGGCTGCCATGGACGACATCTTTGCCAGAGAGGGCCAGTCGGGGGCAGAGCGGCTCATGACCTATTGGTCGAAATGGCTGGCCAATCAGGCGGCGGACGATCCGCAGAGAAAATGCCTCGTCGTCAAGCTTGCCGCCGAGGTGTCCGATCTGTCGGAAGAAATGCGCGCCATCCTTGTGGATGGAACCGCGCGGGTCACGGCCCGTCTGGCCGAGGCCATCGAGGCCGGTATCGCAGATGGCTCGCTGCGGATTTCGGACGACCCGGCCGCACTGGCCGCGCAGCAGTACCAGATGTGGCTTGGTGCCAGCCTGATGGCAAAGATCACCAGGGACGACACACCTTTGCAGACCGCGATGGACGTCACCAAACGCCAGCTTCTTTGACCGGCCTGCCTTCGGGCGTCAAATGGCTGAAGGGCGATTCAACGCCTTACGCTTGATCTCCACCCCCAGACGTTCGGGACACGTGACGCTGCCCACGCGCTTGTGCCAGCGCACACATTCCGAAATGGAATGGGGCCAGTCCGAACCATCGTTGGGGTGTGCCGGAAAGAGATGTTAGTCGATCCGTGGCTCGATGTTCAACGGAGGCCCGACCCAATTGTCCCATCTCGATCCCAATGCGATCCGAACACTGTTTTCCCGCGCCATGTCCGCGCTTTACCGCGACGAGGTGCCCGCATACGGCACGCTTCTCGACCTCGTGCGACAGGTGAATGACGCAACCCTTCAGTCCAACCCCGCCGTTCATGCACGCCTTGAGAAGCTGGGCGAACTCGACCGCATCAGCGAGGAACGTCACGGAGCGATCCGGCTTGGCACCGCGCAGGAACTGGCAACCATGCGCCGCCTCTTTGCGGTCATGGGCATGTACCCGGTCGGCTACTACGACCTTTCCGTGGCAGGTGTCCCGGTCCATTCGACCGCATTCCGCCCGCTGGATGACGCGGCGCTGAACGCCAACCCTTTCCGGGTCTTCACCTCTCTGCTGCGCCTTGACCTGATCGAGGACGCGAAGCTGCGCGAAGAAGCGCAAGAGGTGCTCGCCGCCCGCGAGATCTTTACCCCCGGATGCCTTGAAAAGATCAAGCTTGCAGAGACGCAGGGCGGCCTGACTGCCGAAGATGCAGAGGTTTTCGTTGCCGAGGCGCTGGAGACCTTCCGTTGGCACCCCGAGGCCAATGTCAGCTATCCGCTGTATGAACGCCTGCACGCGGCGCACCGGCTTGTTGCCGACGTGGTTGCCTTCAAAGGTCCACATATCAATCACCTGACACCGCGCACCCTTGATATTGACGCAGTGCAGCGCCTGATGCCGGAACAGGGCATCGCGCCAAAGGCCGTGATCGAAGGCCCGCCCTCCCGCGCGGTCCCGATCCTTCTGCGCCAAACCTCCTTCAAGGCACTGGAAGAGCCGGTGTCCTACAGCGACGGCACCACCACCGTTGCCGGCAGCCACACCGCGCGGTTCGGAGAAATCGAACAACGCGGCATCGCACTGACCCCCAAGGGCCAGGCGCTTTATGACAAGCTGCTTTCGCAAACGCGGGACATCGTGCGCCCTGCGGCGGATGGCTCCAATGCCGCCGAGTACATGGAAACGCTCGCGCGGGTCTTTGAAGAGTTTCCGGATGATGTCGATACGCTTCGCACGCAGGGCCTGGGGTATTTCCGCTACAGCGCCACCGGCATGGCGTCCTCGGATGCGGACCTGACGCTCAGCCCTTCCGAGCTTGTCGCCAAGGGGCTCTTGCACGCCGACCCCATCGTCTATGAAGACTTCCTGCCGGTTTCCGCCGCCGGGATCTTCCAGTCCAACCTTGGTGACGACGCAGCCCACGCATTTGTGGCCAATCCGAACCGCGACCGTTTCGAGGCCGACCTCGGCGCGCCGGTCGTCGAACTGCACCAACGCTACGCCGAGGCCGAAGCGGCCTCGATCGCCCGTGCCCGCTCGGTTCTGGGCCGCGCGCACGCCTGACATAACGAAAGGACCTACCATGCTTACAAAAACCCTGTCCGCAGTCACCGCAGACACCATGAACGCCTGCGGCGTGACCGCCCCCCTGGATGTGTCGGGCGGCATGGCCGTGATCTCGCCCGTGACGGGCGAGACCGTCGCAACCCTGGCTGAACGCAGCGTCTCGGATGCCGAAGCGGCTATCGCCAAGGCCAACGACGCGTTCCGCATCTGGCGCAATGTCCCCGCCCCCCGTCGCGGCGAACTGGTGCGCCTGTTTTCCGAGGAACTGCGCGCCTCCAAGGAAGAGCTGGGCCGCATGGTGTCGATCGAGGCCGGCAAGTCGCCGTCCGAAGGTCTGGGCGAAGTTCAGGAGATGATCGACATCTGTGACTTTGCGGTCGGCCTGTCGCGCCAACTGTACGGTCTGACCATCGCCACCGAACGCCCCGGCCACCGCATGATGGAAACCTGGCACCCGCTGGGCGTGGTGGGCATCATCACCGCGTTCAACTTCCCCTGCGCACCCTGGTGCTGGAACTCGGCGCTGGCGCTGGTCTGCGGCGATCCGGTGATCTGGAAGCCGTCGGAAAAGACACCGCTGACCGCGCTGGCTTGCCAGGCCGTGTTCGAACGCGCCCTTGCCCGGTTTGGCGACGACGCCCCCGAAGGCCTGAGCCAGGTGCTGATCGGTGGCCCCGAGGTTGGCGCGACACTGGTGGACAGCCCGAAGGTTGCACTTATCTCCGCCACCGGCTCGACCCGCATGGGCCGCATCGTCGGCCCGAAAGTGGCAGCGCGTTTCGGCAAATGCATCCTCGAACTGGGCGGCAACAACGCCGGGATCGTCTGCCCCTCCGCCGATATGGACATGGCCCTGCGCGCGGTTGCCTTCGGTGCCATGGGCACAGCAGGCCAGCGCTGCACAACCATGCGCCGCCTTTTTGTGCATGAGAGCGTCTATGATCAGATCGTACCGGCGCTGAAAAAGGCCTATGCCTCGGTGTCCGTGGGCAACCCGCTTGAGACACAGGCGCTGGTCGGTCCGCTGATCGACAAGACCGCCTTTGACTCGATGGGTGTCGCCCTGAAAGAAGCAGCCGAGCTTGGCGGTGTCGTCCACGGCGGCGAACGCGAGCACGTCGGTCCCGACACCGGCTATTACGTGCGGCCCGCGCTGGTCGAGATGCCGGAGCAGGCAGGCCCGGTGCTGCGCGAAACCTTTGCGCCGATCCTCTACGTGATGAAATACAGCGACTTTGACGAGGTTCTGGAACGGCACAACGATGTGGGCGGCGGTCTGTCCTCCTCGATCTTCACCACCGACCTGCGTGAGATGGAAACATTCCTCTCGGCACGTGGCTCCGACTGCGGCATCGCCAACGTAAACATCGGCACGTCGGGTGCGGAAATCGGCGGTGCGTTCGGCGGTGAAAAAGAGACCGGCGGCGGTCGTGAAAGCGGTTCGGACGCGTGGCGTGCGTACATGCGCCGTGCCACCAACACGATCAACTACTCGCGCGAGCTGCCGCTGGCGCAGGGCGTCGTCTTCGATATCGACTAAAGCAAGTCGGCGCAGGGCCTTACGTGCTCTGCGCCACCGCATGACAGCGAAAGGCTGCCGCGGTCGCGTGACATGCGCCGTGGCAGCTCTTTGTATTTCCTGCGCGCCTTTTCGGCAAAGCCGGGAGGCTGGCGTGGCATCCTCCGTGCGCAAACCTGCAACTTTTGGTTATGCTGAAAGCCAGAAGTTACCGAGGCGACCGGTCGGTGCGTGGTTTGACGGATCGCGACAACGTCCGATTCTTGGGCGCAAATCAGGTCTCACCTCACCTGCGGCATTGGTGAAAGCGGATCTTGTTGCAGTTCCCAAAATTGCCATCTGATCCCAAGAATACCGTTATATCTCAGTGAGATAACAGGGCTTTACCCCTCTCGAAACGCGCGCGCCAAACGCCTTTCCCTCTGCCAGCATACCCAGAACAACTGACTTGTTTCCAACAGCTTAGCCCTGCGCTGACGCGTACCGGCCATGGCTATTTCACAGTACCACCCCGCACCAAGACGCGACGCCGCTCAGGTCTCGGAATAACCACTGGTTATCCAAGGGCACAGTTTTTCAGACCTTTATCCGTCACAAAGTTGTCACTCTACTCGACCCGATCAGTAGGAGTTTTTATTAAAATGCAACAGACAGCGCGAGCGGTGGTAATCGGAGGCGGCTGCGTCGGCGCAGGCATTCTATATGGCCTGGCCAAACGTGGATGGACCGATGTGTGCCTGCTGGAACGCACACAACTTACTGCCGGCTCCACCTGGCACGCAGCGGGCCTGATTCCGACCTACGCCCGTGATCGCAACATCGGGCGCATGATCCAGAAATCCATCGAGATCTACGAAGGGCTCGAGGCGGAAACCGGCATGCATGTCGGCTGGCACAAATGCGGCCAGCTGCGCGTGGCCAAGTCCCGGGACCGCTGGGACGAATACCGCAGCTATATGGATACCTTCGAGACCCAGGACATCCGCGCGCAACTGCTGAACGACAAGCAGGTCAAAGAGCTTTGGCCGCTGCTGCGCGACGACGAGGAAATGCTGGGCGCACTCTATCATCCCGACGACGGCCACATCGCGCCGGCCGACGTCACGATGGCCATGGCGCGCGGCGCGCGGGACCGTGGCGCAAAGATCTATCTCGAGACCGAGGTCAAGTCGGTGGAACGCACCGCTTCGGGCGAATGGAAAATCGTGACCAACCGTGGCGAGATCCTCGCCGAGCACGTGATTTCGGCCACCGGGAACTATGCCCGCCAAACCGGCGCGATGTTCGGGCTCGAGATTCCCGCAGTACCGATCATTCACCAATACTGGATCACCGACGCCGTCAGCGCGATCAAGAAGCGCAAGGAAGCGGGCCTTCCCGAAATGCCGATCCTGCGCGACGAGGGCTTCGAAGGCTATCTGCGCGAGGAAGGCGATGGCCTGATGTTCGGCCCCTACGAGCGCACCGAACACCTTCAGTTGTTTGCCGAGAACGGCGTGCCTGAATGGTTTGGCGCGGACCTGATGGAAGAGGATTTCGACTCGGTCGCCTGGAACTGGGAAGCAGCCATGGAAAGCGTCCCCGTGCTTGGCGAGGTCGGGATCAAGGCCAACGTGCGCGGCCCATTCCAGATGACGCCCGACGAGATGCCGCTTATGGGCAAGGCCTGGGGCGTCCCGAACCTGTGGCTGGCCGAAGGTGTTCCGGGCGGCATCCTGTGGGGCGCTGCAATCGGTTACTATCTGTCCGAGCAGATCGTGGAGGGCGGCAATGAGATCGACACGTCCGCGCTCGAACCGCGCCGCTTCGGGGACTATGCGAACAAGGCGTGGACCTTGCCGAAAGTCCGCGAGGCATGGGGCACCCACGCAGAACAGCATTATCCCGGCGAGGATCGCCCGGCGGCGCGTCCTGCCAAAACCGCGCCTTCCTATGACTTTCTGAATTCCAAACGTGCCGTCTGGGGCGTGATGAACGGCTGGGAGCATCCCAACTGGTTTGCACCCGACGACGTCGCGCAGGAAAACCAGTTCAGCTGGCGCTGGACCCCAAAGGGCGCGATTGTTGGCGAAGAGGTCAAGGCCGTGCGCGAAGCGGCGGGTCTGATCGAGATGACCTTCATGTCAAAATACGAGCTGTCCGGTGCCGGTGCGGCTGAATGGCTGAACAAGACCCTGGCCAACAAGCTTCCGAAGGTCGGCCGTTCGAACCTGTCCCACCTTCTGACCGAGAAAGGCACCGTCGTCGGTGAATTCATCGTTGCGCGTCTGGAAGAGGATTTCTTTTTCCTCATCGGCACCCCGACCGCCGAACGCTACTACCTCGACGAACTTTCGCGCCTGCTGCCACAGGACAGCACCCTGTCCCTGCGCAACGTCACCAATGAACGCGCAGGTCTGACCATCGTGGGGCCAAAAGCGCGGGATATCCTGGAAGAGCTGACAGAGCAGAAACTGCACAGCCCGGATTTCCCCTGGTTTGGCGTGCGCACGGCGACGGTCGGCCTTGCAACGGATGTCCGCATGCTTCGGATGAACTATGAGGGCGAGCTTGGTTGGGAAATATACTGCCCGATGCAATACCAGCGTGGCCTGATCGAAATGATCTACGAGGCGGGCCAGAAACACGGTCTGCGCCTGGTCGGCACGCAGGCGCTGGAATCGCTGCGCCTCGAGAAATCCTATCGCGCCATGTTCCGGGACATGAACCTGGAACTGACCGCCTGGGAAAGCACGCTGGACCGCTTTATCGACATGGACAAGGGACCTTTCATCGGTCGCGAAGCCCTTGCGAAAAGCCGCGATGAGGGTGTCGCCAGCAAGACTGTCACGTTGAAGATTCCCACCGACGGCAAAAGCGTCATCGGCAGCGAGGGTCTGTACCGGGATGGCAAGCTGGTCGGGCGCGTCACCTCGGGTGGCTATTCCTACACCTTCGGACATGACATCGCGATTGCCCTGCTGCCCGTCGAGCTGGGCGCGCCGGGTGCGCAGTTCGACCTCACGATCCTTGGCGACGCACATCAGGCAACCGTCATCGAAGAAAGCCCCTACGACCCGACCGCAGCACGCGCCCGGGCCTGATCAAACGTCGGAGATATCATGAAAATTCTAGTTCCGATCAAACGCGTGATTGACCACAACGTGAAAGTCCGGGTGAAACCGGACGGAAGCGGCGTCGATCTTGCCAACGTCAAGATGTCGATGAACCCCTTCGACGAGATCTCTGTCGAACAGGCGGTGCGCCTGAAAGAGGCAGGCGTTGCCTCCGAAGTCATCGTTGTGTCCATCGGGGTAAAACAGGCGCAGGAAACGCTGCGCACCGCGCTCGCCATGGGCGCGGACCGGGCGATCCTTGTTCTGGCGACCGAAGATGTGCACGACAACATCGAACCGCTCGACGTCGCAAAGATCCTCAGGAAGCTGGCCGAAGATGAAGGCGCTGACCTCATTCTCACCGGCAAGCAGGCCATCGACAACGACATGAATGCAACCGGCCAGATGCTCTCTGCCCTGCTGGGCTGGAGCCAGGCCACCTTTGCCTCGAAGGTCGAGGTCGAGAATGGCACCGCGCGCGTCACGCGTGAGGTCGATGGCGGGCTGCAAACAGTCAATGTGTCGCTGCCATCGGTCATCTCGGTCGACCTGCGCCTGAACGAGCCGCGCTATGCCTCGCTGCCGAACATCATGAAGGCAAAGAAAAAGCCGCTTGCTGAAATGACCCTGCAGGACCTGGGCCTGGCTTTGGCGCCGCGCCTGAACGTCATCACCACCGATGAACCGGTTGCCCGGGCCGCAGGCATCCAGGTGGCAAACGTTGCAGAGCTTGTTGAGAACCTGAAACAAAATGGAGTCCTGCAATGAACATTCTGATCGTTGCCGAAGTGGTCGGCGGTGCCTTCGCGCTCGACAGCACTGCCAAGGCGGTCAAGGCTTTTGAGGGTCAGGGCACCGTTGATCTTCTTGTCGCAGGCAAGGACGTTGCCGATGTCTCGAAGCAGGCCGCCACGATTTCGGGGGTCCGCAAGGTTCTGGTGGCGGACGACGAACAATATGCCCACCAGTTGCCCGAGCCGATGGCGAGCCTGCTGGTCAGTCTTTCGGGCTATGACACCGTCGCCGCACCCGCGACGGCACAGGCACGAAGCGCGCTTCCGCGCTTTGCCGCGCTGATGGATGTCATGGTGATCCCCGACGTGATCGAGATCATCGCCCCCGACAGTTTCCGCCGTCCGATCTATGCGGGCAATGCGTTTCAGGTTGTCCAGACCAGCGACGCGCTGCGGGTCCTGACGATCCGCACGGCCAATTTCGACGCGGCCGAACTGGGCGGAACGGCAGAAATCGCATCCGTGGCATCCGCCACGGACCCGGCCCTGACCGCTTGGGTAGAGGACAGCGTCGTTAAAAACGATCGCCCCGAACTCACCTCGGCGAAGCTTGTGGTCTCCGGTGGACGGGGTGTCGGCAGCAAAGAAGGCTTCAAGATCATCGACGCCCTTGCCAGCAAGCTTGGCGCGGCGGTCGGTGCGTCTCGGGCGGCGGTCGATTCAGGATATGCCCCGAACGATTTCCAGGTTGGGCAGACTGGCAAGATTGTCGCGCCGGACCTCTACGTCGCGTGCGGCATTTCGGGGGCAATCCAGCATTTGGCCGGGATGAAGGACAGCAAAACGATTGTTGCCATCAACAGCGATCCGGACGCCCCGATCTTCCAGGTCGCGGACTTCGGTCTGGTTGCGGATATTTTTGACGCCATTCCGGAAATGACCGAGCGCGTTTGATCGCCCTCACCCACCCGCCGATAAACCGCTCTTCGCCGGTGGGCGCTGCCAACAGGAGAACTCCATGCAAAACGCAATCATCGGCACCCAAGCATGACTGAAACAGATAAATTTCCGGACCACCAATACATCAGGATTGAAAACCTGAAGAAGCAGTACGGCACTCACGTCGTCTTTGATGGGATCGATCTGACTGTCCAGAAGGGTGAAGTCCTGGCCATCATCGGTCCAAGCGGGTCCGGCAAAAGTACCCTTTTGCGCTGCATCAATCTGCTTGAGGTTCCAGACGCCGGCAAGGTTACCGTGGCCGGGATCAGCGTCGATTGCGATCGCAGTGTCAATCCGCGCCAGAGTGCGAAACTGCGCGCCAAGGTTGGCATGGTTTTCCAGAACTTTAACCTTTTCCCGCATCTTTCGGTGATCGACAACATCGTGCTGCCACAGCGGCGCGTGCTGGGACGAAGCAAGCGGGATGCGCACGAGCGCGGGATGCAACTTCTGGAGCGTGTCGGCCTCGCCGAAAAAGCCGAGAGCTATCCCGCGCGCTGTTCAGGTGGCCAGCAGCAGCGGATCGCAATCGCCCGCGCGCTCGCTCTTGACCCCGAGGTCATGCTCTTTGACGAACCCACCTCCGCTCTTGATCCTGAACTGGGTCTCGAGGTTCTCGCCGTAATGCGCGAGCTCGCGAGCAGCGGCATGACCATGATTGTCGTGACCCATGAAATGAGTTTCGCCGAGAACGTTTCCGAAAATGTGATGATCATGGCCGACGGCGATGTCCTCGAATATGGCCCGTCGCGCGAGGTGATGCGCAATCCTCAGAAAGAACGGACCAAGCGGTTTCTGAAAGCGGTGACGGACAGATGACCTTGCAAGATGTCCTTCTGATCCTTCAGGGACTGCCGGTCACGATCGCACTGACGCTCGGCGCATTCGTGCTCGGCGGTCTGCTGGCTGTGCCCCTGTGCATGATGCGGGTGGCGCGCTTTGCTCCGCTGCGCTGGCTGGCGGCCATCGCCATTCAGTTCATCCGGTCCGTGCCGCCACTGCTGTGGCTTTTCCTGATCTTCTTTGGGGTTGGCACGTCCATCGTTCCCATCGACCCGTTCCCCGCCGCACTCATCGGGCTCATGCTGATTGCAGCTGCCAATCTGGCGGAAATCTATCGCGGCGCGCTCGCGTCCATTTCGGCAGGGCAGTTCGAGGCGTCCGTCGCGCTGGGATTGCCCCGATGGTCCCTGCTTCTCGAGGTCCTCACGCCCCAGCTGTTCCGGGTCGCCCTTCCTTCTGCAACGACCTATTTGATCGGCCTTTTGAAAGAAAGCGCGATCGCGTCCACGATCGGCGTGTCCGAGCTGGTCTTCCGCGGCAACCAGGTGACCCAGCTGACGTTCCAGGGGCTACAGGCGTTTGCGGTCGTGTCGGTCGTCTTCATCTGCATCAGCCTGCCCGTGGCATGGCTGTCCCGGAATTTGGACAAGTCACTCAGATCAAAGGTTGCCCGCTGATGTTTCCAACGTCCTCCGAACTTTCAGAATGGCTTCCCAGGCTGCTTGACGGTCTCAAGGTCAGCGTTCAGGTCGCGGGGCTGAGCATCACGCTTGGTGTCCTGCTTGGCATGATGCTGGCGCTTTGCGTCATGTCGAAATCCGCATGGATACGGTGGTCCGCCCTGCTGGTCGTCGAGATTGGCCGCGGCGCCCCCGCGCTGGTCCTGCTTCAGTTCATCTACTTTGGCCTGCCAAACACGGGCCTGACACTCGGAAGCTTTGCCGCCGCCGTCATTGCGCTGGCCTGGAACACCGGCGCCTATACCAGCGAGATCATTCGGGGGGCGATTCAGGCCGTGCCGGACGGTCAGCGCGAGGCCAGCGTTTCGCTTGGCCTCAGCCCGTTTCAGGAAATGCGCGACATCATCCTGCCGCAGGCGCTGCGCATTGCACTGCCGCCCCTCCTCGGCTTTGCGATCCTCATTTTCCAGGGCACCACCCTGTGCTTCACGATCGCACTGCCCGAGCTGGTGTCCAAAGCCTACTACATCGGCTCCAACACATTCCGCTATCTGCCGGCCATCGTGGCTGCCGGCGGTCTCTACGTTGCTATCTGCCTGCCAGCGAGCTTCTTCGTGGCCTGGATGGAACGCAGGGCTTCACGACACGCCACCCATTAAATCCTAACAACAGGGAAGATCAGAATGAATTTCGGAAAAACATATGTGCTCGGCGCATTGGCCGCGTTCACCATCGCATCGGGTGCCGCCGCCCAGGACTGCCCCACTGACCTCGAGACTGTTTCCAAAGGTCAGCTTACAGTCGCCGTGACAACCTTTGCGCCGTACAGCTTCATGAACGAAAAGAACGAGCTTTCGGGGGTCGACGGCGATATCGTCAAGGCCGCCGCCAAGCGTCTGTGCCTTGAGGTCGAAACCCTGGTCGTCGACCCCGCCGCCGCGATCCAGTCGGTGATGGCCGGCCGCGCCGACCTGACCGTCGGTGACTGGTACCGGACCGCCGAGCGCGCGGCTGTCATGTCTTTCACCACGCCGCTGTATCTCGACAGCATGGGCATCATATCGACCACCGGCACCGACACGGTCGAAGATCTCGTCGGGCAGACCGTCGGCACGGTCCAGGGGTATCTCTGGGTGCAGGATCTGGAAAAGCTCCTTGGCGACGACCTGCAACTCTATTCGTCATCGGTGAACCTGCAACAGGATCTGCGGTCCGGTCGGATCAAGAATGCCGTTGACGGTGCCGCGACCGCACAGCTGGCCGTCGAGCGCGGAGACCTGGAGGGCTATCAGGTGTCCATCGCCGCGCCGGACGACCGGATCGCCGCCTCGATGCAACCGGCCCAGGTCGGTTTCCCGATGCGCAAGAATGCCGTCAACCTGCTGGCTGCGCTTGATGTCGTCCTTGAGGACATGAAGGCGGAAGGCATGATCGTCGAACTGCTGTCCAGCTACGGGCTCTCTCCCGAGATGGCCGACGTCGGCGAACCGCGGCTTGTCGAGTAACTGATAGCTTGCCTGCCCGCGACAGGACCGTCGCGGGCAGGCCCATCCAACAGGAACGCCCCATCGTGACCAACTACAAAGTTCTCCAACGCAGCCAATCCTGGTACGGCGAAGATATCGGGATCATGATCCTCGACGCCGCCTACCCCTGCGTTCCGGGCAACGTCGGCAATGCCACCAGCTTTCAGTTTCCCGTCCGCTACGAGGAGATCGAAGGCGCGTCAATCGACAGGTTGCTGAACCAGCGCGACCCCGAACTGATCCAACCCTTCATCCAGGCCGCAAAGCGGCTCGAAGCGCGCGGCGTCAAGGCGATTGCCGGGGCTTGCGGCTTTATGGCCTTGTTTCAAAAAGAGGTTTCCGCAGCGGTCAACATCCCCGTCGGTCTGTCCAGCCTGATCCAGATCCCGCTGATCAGGGCGGTCTGCGGGGGTCCGGTGGGCATCATTACCGCCAATTCCGAACAGCTGACCGCGACACATTTCAGCGCCTGCGGCATTGATCTGGCGACACCGCTCTTTGTGACCGGAATGGAAAACTGCCCGGAATTCTCTTCGGCCATCCTGCAAGAAAAGGGGTCGCTTGACGACGCCCTGATCCGCACCGAAGCAGTAAAGACAGCGGTAAAGTTGCAGTCGGAAAATCCCGAAATTCGGGCCATCCTGCTCGAATGTTCCGACCTGCCACCCTATGCCGCGGATATTCAGACCGCGACCGGCCTGCCGGTCTTTGATTTCAACACCCTCATTCGCTTTCTCAGGGACGGGGTGCGCCAGCGCGCCTATCAGGGAAACATGTAGGGGTCCGACATGCGCAGCGCCGGTGCTGTGAGATGACAATCACCGACCTGCTTTCAGAACACCCTGGACGCCCTCACGGCGCAGACGGCGCACAGCCGCAAAGACATAAATGAACTGACATGAAGACTTATTGCCTTACCGTTTCCTGCGTCTCCCAACCCGGGATCATCGCCGCGATCACGGGTTGCCTGGCTCGGAACTCTGCCAACATCACCGACACGGCCCAGTATGAAGACCGCGCGACCGAGAGCTTTTTCATGCGCATGACCTTCGAACTGGTCGGGGATACCGCAATCGATGCCCTGTCCAATGAGATCGGCAAGGTCGCAAAGGGTTTCTCGATGACCTGGGCGGTTCACGATGAAAGTGAGAAAATGAAGGTCGTGATCATGGTAAGCCGGTTCGGCCATTGCCTGAACGACCTGCTGTATCGATGGCGCATCGGTGCCCTGCCGATCAACATCGTGGCCGTGATTTCCAACCACATGGACTATCAGAAGGTTGTCGTGAACAACGACATTCCCTTTCATTGCATCAAGGTCACCAAGGACAACAAGCCACAGGCCGAAGCAGAGATCCTGAAAGTCGTGGAAGACGCCGATGCAGAGCTGATCGTGCTGGCGCGCTACATGCAGATCCTATCGGACGAGATGTGCCAGAAGATGTCAGGCAGGATCATCAATATCCACCACTCCTTCCTGCCGTCCTTCAAGGGTGCGAACCCCTACAAGCAGGCGTTCGAACGGGGCGTCAAACTGATCGGCGCAACCTCTCACTATGTCACCGCCGATCTGGATGAAGGCCCCATCATCGAACAGGATATCGTTCGGGTGACCCACGCCCAATCCTCGGAGGATTACGTTTCCCTCGGGCGGGATGTGGAAAGCCAGGTTCTGGCCCGTGCCATCCATGCGCATGTCCACCATCGGTCCTTCGTGAACGGCAGCCGCACAATCGTGTTCCCGCCCTCTCCAAATTCCTATTGCAGCGAACGCATGGGCTGAACGACGGGGTCTCTATTCTACCCGGTCGCAGGCGGTGTAACGGACCGCTACCATCGGCTATCCCCGGCTTGCGCCCGAAACGCCTCACCACGCACCCCCTGCACTTCTTTGGTCGTCGTATCAAAAAAGGCAGGGTGCCGTGCGATGTCCTCGCGCATCCGGCGCAGCAGCCAATCGACAAAAGCCTTGCCTCCACCGCTGAGAGGACGCTTTTTCGAGGATACCAGATAGACATGCTTGCCTGAACTCAGCTTGGCATTGCTCACATGCTGCAAATCCCCCCTCAGGAAGTGGTCCAGCACCAGATGCGCCCACCCAAGCGCAAGACCATGCCCCAAAGCAGCAGCCCCCAGTGAACTCAGCGCATCACTGAAATTAACCGATTGGCTCTCTTTTGACATCGCGATGCCATTTGCAAACAGCCAATCCTTCCAACCGTATCGCACCCGGTTCCGCTCGGCAAAATGAAGCAGGCGATGGCGCGGAATTTCCTCCAGCCCGATCTCGCCTCCGCTCGAGGCGATATAACTCGGATGCGCAACGGGGAAGATCAGCTCGGGGACCAACTTCCAACACTCTACATCTGTCCAGTCACCAACGCCCAGCCGCGCCGATACGTCGACCTCGTTCGTAAAGAGGTCAAAGTCGTCATAGGTGCTCTCTTCCAGGGAAAGCTTTACGTTCGGATGAAGGTCATAGAACTCCGTCAGCCTCGGCAGCAACCACAGTTGCAGGAACGACGCCGAAAACGTGGCCCTGACGGTGTCCTCCTTCGGGGTCTGGCGCATCGAGGCGACGACGTAATGCAGGTTGTCGAGCGACTTCTCAACCTCGTCATAAAGCCGTTTGCCCTCTGCGGTCAGTTCCAGATGGTAGTGGTTGCGCCTGAACAGCTTAAAGCCCAGCCCCTCTTCCAGCTGGCGGATCGCCTTGCTTACCGCGGGCTGACTTACGTTCAGCTCACTGGCGGCCGCCGTGAAGTTTCCACGCCGTGCTGCCGCCTCGAAAGTGAACAGATAATTCGCGGATGAAACGAACTCGCGAAGCTTATGCACCAGAAACACCTCCGAAATAGCGATGCACGCAACCAGCAAGGCTTCGATTGTCGAAGCCGGAGAAGAGACCAATGCGCCTGGGATCACAGGCCCGGGTCATTGCCGGCCTTGATACCAGGGCCATGCGGCTGTCGGCAGCGCACGTCATATCCTCAAGACCGGACCTGACGAAGTCAAGCGCGCTTCCCGCTGCGGCAAGGGGCGATTCAACGCGTACCAAAGGTCCCCTTGCAAATCGAATACATGCCATCACGCCTTCGGGCAGGTCAGGGCTGGGCCGTGCAACCGGATGGCACATCGCTGCGCGCCCGTAGGAATTCGATAAGCAGCTTCAGCGCCCGTGTAGGCTCTGCCTCCTGCGGCCAGACCAGATAATACAGGCTTCCCGGGTCGTCGAAAGCGGGCCCCATCTGTACCAACCGCCCCTCCTGCAGCTCTCGTTCCGTCAGGAAGTCGGGCAAAAGCGCGACCCCACGCCCCGACGCCGCCGCATTGGCAAGCGACAGAAACTGATCGAACAATCCGCCGCGCAAATGGCCCGGGGACACGCCCTGTTGCAGGAACCAGCTTTCCCAGGCGCCCGGTCTGCTGGTCAGGTGCAGCAGCGGCATCTCAAGCAGATCTTGAGGTGCGGCGTCCAATCGCAATCCCGCGTTCGGGCTTGCGACCGGCACCATATGATTGCGGGCAAGCGGCAGAAACTCGACACCGGGCCAGTCCGCCACGCCAAAGTGAACGGCTGCATCAAAGTTTTCCGCTGAAAAATCAAAGGTGCTGTCGCGGGTGGTCTGGTTGATGTGGACGGTCGGATTGTCCTGCAGGAACGCCTGCAAATGCGGCGCCAGCCAGTACAGCCCAAAGGTCAGGGGCACCGCCAGGTTCAGCGCATAGCGTTCGCCCGCCGCACGAAGCTGCAGGCTGGCCTGCGCCAGGTTATCCAGACAATCCCGGACCGAACGCGCATAGCTTCGCCCCGCGATCGTAAGGCTCAGACCCTTGCCCTCGCGCCGCAGCAATTTCACGCCCAACTGTTCCTCAAGGCTCTTCAGCTGCCGACTGACGGCGGAATGCGTCAGGTTCAGGTCCTGCGCCGCCGCAACGGCCGTTCCCAGCCTGTCCACGGCCTCCAGCGCCCGCAGACTGCTGATCGTCGGAAGAAACCGTCTTGGGATGGACATGTGACAAAAGCTCCAAGGTAGGTGCATACAAATCACTTTTCGCAGACCCATCGGTACGGCAATTTCGTGCAGAGTCCCATGCAAGAGTTACGCCAATGCAGAATTTTTCGACATTCCAACGCGCCCAGAGAATCCAGTCCTTGGAGATTTCGGAAATCGTCCAGCTTTCCGAGAAAGCCGCGTCGCTGCGCGCCGAAGGAAAAGACATTGTCGCGCTCTCAACCGGGGAACCGGACTTCCCGACGCCCGCCCATATCATCGAGGCGGCACATGCGGCTGCCCTGAACGGCAAGACCAAGTATCCGCCAACCCTCGGGATTCCCGAATTGCGGGACGAAATCGCGCGCCGGGCAAAAGTGACCCGATCCGAGGTCATCGTCAGCACCGGAGCGAAACAGGTGCTCGCAAATGCCATGCTTGCGTCCCTTGATCCGGGGGATGAGGTCATCATGCCCGCCCCGTTCTGGACCAGCTATTCGGACATTGTCCTGCTTGCCGGCGGCACCCCCGTCATCCTGCCCTGCGCGATGGAAAACGGGTTTCGCGCCACAGCACAGCAACTGGACGCCGCGATCACGCCCCGCACCCGCTGGGTCATGCTGAACTCTCCGTCCAATCCGACGGGCGCCATCTATTCCGAGGCCGAACTGCTTGGTCTGGCGCAGGTGCTGCGACAGCATCAACATGTCCAGATCCTGGTCGACGAAATCTATGACCAGCTGTCCTATTCGCCATTTACCTCCTTTGCGTCGGTGGCCCCGGACCTGTTCGATCGGATGCTGATCGTGAACGGCGTCAGCAAGGCCTATGCGATGACCGGCTGGCGCATCGGTTGGGGCATTGGACCTGCTGCCATGATTTCCGCAATGGGCGCGGTTCAGGGTCAGATCACCTCGGCGGCCAGCTCGATTTCGCAAGCGGCAGCGCTGGCTGCTCTGACGGGGCCTGAGGATTTTCTCGAAGAGCGGCGCAAGATCTTCAAGGCCCGCCGGGACATGGTTGTTGATCGCCTCAATGCCCTGCCCGGCGTGACCTGCCCTCGCCCCGAAGGCGCCTTTTATGTCTTCCCCGATGTGCGCGGGGCGATGGCGGCCAAGGGAATTGACAGCTGTGCAACCTTCTGCGCGGCGCTCTTGGATCAGGTCGGGCTCGCACTGGTGCCGGGCCGGGCCTTCGGGCTGCCCGGACACCTGCGGCTGTCCTATGCCTATTCCGAAGCGGAACTTCAGGCCGGTCTGGACCGCCTCGAGACATTCATCAACGGCTCCCGGCCATCGGTTGCGGGCACACCCCGGGCGTTCGAGGCAACACAATGAGCACGATGGGCAATCTCTGGTCGCACACCAACGCGGAAGGCATCGAAAGCCAGCAGCTTTCCTCGAACAGGGACGCTGACCTGATCGTCATCGGCGCCGGTTTCACCGGATGTTCAGCTGCCCTCGAGGCGGCGCGCGCTGGCTCATCTGTTGTTGTGCTGGAAGCCGACACCGTTTCCCACGGCGGCTCGGGCCGCAACGTGGGTCTGGTGAACGCCGGCCTCTGGCTGCCGCCCGACGACGTGGTGGCCATCATGGGCCAGACCGCAGGCACCCGCCTGATCGACGCGCTCGGCAAGGGACCGGACACCGTATTCGCGCTGGTGAAAGAGTTCGGTATCGCGTGCGAGGCGGTCCAGAACGGCACCCTGCACCTTGCCCATGCACCCAGTGGTTTCCAGGATCTGCGGGAACGGCACCGTCAGGGAAATCGCTTCGGCGCGCCCCTTCAATTGCTGGACCGCGACGAAACCATCCGTCGCACCGGCAGCGATCAGTTCCACGGCGCCCTGCTGGACCCGCGCGCAGGCACCGTGCAGCCGCGGGCCTATTGCACGGGGCTGGCGCGGGCGGCGGTCGCTCTGGGTGCGCGGATTTACCAGCAAAGCCCGGTGACGCGGGTCGCGCGCAAGAACGGCGCCTGGTGCGTCCATGCGAACGGCCACACTGTCACCGCCCCTCGGCTGCTGCTTGCAACCAACGCGTACCACCAGCTTGCTGATGGCGCCTATGCGCCGGAATACGTGGTCGTCAGCTATTCGCAATTCGCAACCGCCCCCCTTACCGAGGCACAGCGCAGCCGGATCCTTCCCGGCCGTGAAGGCTGTTGGGACACGGCGTTGGTGATGTCCTCGATCAGGACCGACGAAAAGGGCCGCTTGATCGTGGGCGGCATGGGAAATGTCGACGGCCCCGCCGCATCTGTTCACGCCAATTGGGCCCGGCGAAAGTTGCGCCGCCTCTACCCGGACTTGGGCGATCTTCCCTTCGAACACCAGTGGCAGGGCAAGATCGCCATGACCAAGGATCACATTCCCAAGGTCGTGGAGTTCGGTCCCTCAGCCTATGCGGTTTTCGGCTATTCCGGCCGCGGCATCTGTCCTGGCACGGTGATCGGCACGGCAGCGGCCAAGGCCCTTCTGGGTGCGGGTCCCGAGGTGTTGCCGCTGCCCGTCATCAAGAAATACTCGGAACGGTTCAAAAAGGTGATGGGCGCCTATTACGAATTCGGTGCCTCGTTGACCCATGCGACACGTCCGGGCCTTCTGGGTTGAAGCTTTCAATCCGCCCCTCCGAAGGATATCTTCCTGTCGACGGCAGCTGCGCGGAACATCCCGCAGCTGCCGTTCCAACCGCGCACAAGTCCTAACGGTTTTCGGTGAATGGCTACTCAATCCCGACGTGATCTTCCTGATATGCGGCTTCTGCAAACGTTCGAATCCGCGGCCCGTCACGGCAATTTCACCCGTGCAGGGGACGAACTGGCCCTGACGCAAAGTGCTGTCAGCCGACAGGTCCGCGACCTCGAGACCCAGATCGGGCACGCGCTTTTCGAACGCAATCGCGGGCGTGTCATCACGACCCCCAGGGGCGAAGCCTTCCTGCAGGAGGTCACACAGCTGCTGCGCATGGCCGAAGTGACCATGCGACACGCCAAAGCGGCCGAGGGCGGCCACAAGCTTCTGACGATCAACGCGCTGCCCACCTTCGCCCTGCGATGGCTGGCGCCACGCCTTGCCGGGTATCTGGACAAGGACCCGAACACGACCTTCGACATCACGACCCGCAAGGGCGTGTTTGATCTGGCATCGGAACAATGCGACCTGTCGATACATTTCGGCGATCCGCACTGGCCATCCGCAAGGTGCATCTATCTGTGCAGCGAGATCGTCGTGCCGGTCGCGGGCGGCGCGCTGTTAAGACAGCCGGTGTCGCGTCCCCAAGATCTGGTGACAGCGCCCAAACTGGTCCTGTCCGAACGCGCCCACCTCTGGTCGGAATGGTTCGACCGCTGCGGGGTGTCCACGCCGCTTGAACATCTGGTCCATTCCTTCGATCAATTCACGCTGACCATCGAGGCCGCAAAAAGCGGGCTGGGCTATGCGTTGCTGCCGCGCTACCTCATCGAAAAGGAATTGGCCGCTGGCGATCTCGGCGTGGTCCTGGATGCGCCCCATGCGACGCAAAAGGCATATTATCTGGTCATTCCGGAAGGCCGTGAAGAAAAGGTAAAGCTTTTCTGCGACTGGCTGCTCGAACAGGTAAAGTTTCGTCCGCTGGCCAAAACCGCGCAGTCCGGTTCCGCTTCGCCTTTCTGAGGCAAGACATCCCCGGCGCCGGGGCTCAGATCCGGCGCGGTTTCGCCATGTTGGCCTGATGCACTTCGATCGCCTCGTCCAGATCGTCGTAATAGGTCAGCTTGCCATCTTCCAGCACCGCGCCTGCGTCACACATCTGACGCACCTGCCCCATCGAGTGACTGACCATCAGCGCGCCTGAGTTGCGCATCCGGTCGGCAAACAGCCGCGCGCTCTTGGCCTTGAACGACGCATCGCCCACCGCCGTCACCTCGTCGATCAGATAGGTGTCAAAGGCGATGCCCATCGAGGTGCCAAAAGTCAGCCGCGATTTCATCCCCGAGGAATAGGATTTGATCGGCATGTGAAAATGCTGCCCAACTTCGGCAAAATCCTGCACGAAATCGACCAGCTCGTCGGTGTCCACCCCATAGATGCGCGCGATAAAGCGCACGTTCTGCGCGCCGGTCAGCTCGTTGTGGAATGACCCTGCAAACCCCACCGGCCACGAGATCGTGCCGTCCGAAACGATCCGCCCCGATGTGGGGTCCATGGTGCCCGCGACCATGCGCAGCAGGCTGGACTTGCCCGCCCCGTTGCGCCCCATCAGCGCCACGGCGCGCCCGGTGGGAAAGGTGGCGTTCAGGTTGTTGGCCACCACGGTGCGGCGGCCCTCCAGCGTATAGATCTTGGTCAGGTTCTCGAAACGGATCATCTCCGGCCGCCTACTTCCGGTCCCGCAGCGCATAGCCCAGCAGCGTGAGGATGCCCCAGGCCAGGAACAAGAACAGCGTGGTCAGGGCCAACAGGATGCCGCGTTCGGGAAAGCGCGAGGTTTCCGCACGGGTCGGCAACACATGCGCCGCCAGATAACGGCTCTTGCGGCGCGCTTCGGCCTGGCTGGCGTCAAAGGCGGCCAGCGCCGAAATATAGGTGCGTTCGGCAAATTCGCGGTCCACCACCAGACGTTCATATTCGCTGACCAGATTGGCAAAGACCTCGCCCACCTGCGCGTCGCCGCCCAGACCCATTTTCTGCCGTTCGGCGGCAATCCGGTCCTGGATCACTTCGACCCGGCGCTGCGCCTGTGTCAGGCGCGGGTCGTTGTCGCGGGTGGTGTCGCGCAGGATATCAAGGTCGATCAGCGACTCGGCCAGCTGCCCCTGCAAGGTGCCCAGCAGACCGGCCTGCACCTGCGTGTCCTGCGAGGGGTCGACCATCTGGTTGGCGTTGCGGAATCGGGTGATCGCCTCGCGGGCCAGCTTCAGCCGCTCGACGGCGGTTTCCAGCTCTTCGCGAGCATAGCGGATCGCATCCTCGCGGGCGATGGCGCTGAGGTTGTTGATCATCTCGCTGGAGCGGTCGAACAGGGCCTCGGAAATGGCAGTGGCGTCATCGGGATCAAAGGCCAGCGCGCGCACATCGATCAGCCCGGCACCGCTGTCATAGGTGATCGTCACCATCCGTTCCCAATAGGCCATCAGATCCTCGATCGAGCCGCCGGGATTCAGCCGGAACCACGGATCATCCGGGGCCTTGCCCCAGATCGCCCACAGGTCGATCTCGTCATTGATGTCGGCCACCAGCCGCTGACTTTGCAGAAACTCGTACAGGATGTCGGTGTCGGATGAACTGGACCCGGACAGCGCAGTGATCCCGCCCAGGATTTCCACGGCCGAGCCGACCTCTTCCTTGCGCACCGAAAAGCCTACGCTCGAGGCATATTGATCTGCCGCGCGCGTCCACAGATAGGCGGCAACAATGCCCGCAGGCAGGGCCACACAGATCAGGAACGACAGCAGCACGACCCAATGGCGGCGCTTGGCGCGGGCGGCGGCCACCGGCGGGCGCGGCGCGGGACCGGCAGCGGCGGGTTTCGCAGGCTGCGCCGCATCGGGCTGGACCGCAGCGGGGGCGGGGGTGGGCGCTTGTGTCGGCTTTGCGGCCTTGGCCTCTGCCTTGGCTTCGGCCTTGGCGGCTTTCTTCTTGGCGTGTTTCTCGGCCTTGGCGGCGCGGGCGGCCTTCATCTCGGGAGAGCGTGGCGGACCCTGCGGTGGGCGAACTCCCGCCGGCTCCAGACCGGTCGCCGGTGGCTCTGCGCCGTCCGACCCCACCGCGGGCGCCGGGTCTGTCTTGGTCCGTACCGCGGGCCCCGCCCCGATCCGGCGCGGCTTTTGCGCAGCCTCGTGGTCCGGGCGCGCCGCTGTTTGCGGGTCGTTTGCGTCAGAAGAAGCCTTGTCAGCGCCATCGGTAAGGCGGGCAGATCGGTCGGATTCAGATTTCGTGGAGTCGGACACGCGGCCCCCCTGCGGGATGATTGTGACTTGGTTGCGATTGGTACATAATATCTGTGTCGAACACCAGAACCGATGCGCCCGGTTCCGCTCTGTCCTCTTCCGTCTCCAGCCATGCAAGGCCACCATGACAACGCTGACCGACCCCACGCCGCCGCAGACCCCGCAAAAGCCGCGCAACAAGACCCTGCGCGCCTTTCCCACCCTGCGCACCGTCGTGGCGCTGATGCTGCGCGAGATGTCCACCACCTATGGCCGCAGCCCGGGCGGCTATCTCTGGGCGATCCTCGAACCGGTGGGCGGCATCGCGATGATGACCCTGGTCTTCTCGCTGGCCTTCCGGTCGCCGGCACTGGGGGTCAACTTTCCGATCTTCTACGCCACCGGCATCGTGCCTTTCATGCTGTTCAACAACATGACCACGAAGCTGGCCCAGTCGCTGACCTTTTCCAAGGCGCTGCTGGCCTATCCCAATGTCACCTTTGCCGATGCGCTGATCGCGCGGTTCCTGGTCAACCTGATCACCCAGCTGATGGTCGGCTATGTCATCTTCATCGGCATCATGACGCTTTTCGAAACCCGCACCCGTCCCGATCTGGTCACCATCGTCGAATGCTACCTGATGGTATCGGTGCTGGCGGTGGGGGTCGGCACCATGAACTGCTACCTGTTCAACGCCTATCCCGCATGGCAACGGACATGGTCGATCCTGACCCGTCCGCTGTTCATCATCTCCTGTATCTTCTTTCTCTACGAAACCATTCCACAGCCCTATCGCGATTACCTGTGGTGGAACCCGATGGTGCACGTGGTCGGGCTGATGCGGCGCGGCTTTTACCCGTCCTACGACGCGCCCTATGTCAGCTTTGTCTATGTCTTTGCCCTGGGCGGCGGGCTGTTTCTGGCCGGGCTGCTGATGCTGCGCAAGCACCACAAGGACATTCTCTACAACTAGGGAAACGCCTGATCAGAGACTGTTTATGCCCGCCTCGCGCAGCACCTGCGCGCGGTAGGCCTGCGCAAACTCGGCGTTCAGCGCATCGGCCTGCTTTTTCACCGTCGGCACACGCGGCACCCAGTCAGGGGCCTCGACCCCGCAAAAGCCGAACAGGCGCCGGACATAGGTGGCCGGGTCGTGCATCACCTGCTCATAACTGATCTGCATCCGCGGCAGCGCCGCGGCCTGTGCCAGCAGGCCAATCATCGTATTGGCCGCTTCATGGGACTGCAGGATGCTTTCGATCAGCTTCGGCTGAAAGGTCGGCGCAGCGCCGTTGCCGGTCTGGTGGCTGGTCCATTTTTCGGTCTGGCGCGCGATCGACAGCGACACCGCCTGCGCCAGCGCATCCTCGCGCAGGATATGCACCACCCGTACGCCGGGAAACATCGCCCCGATGTTCCAGCGCAGCAGCATGGCGATCTGGTCATAGGACCCCTTCAGCCCCAGCGCCTGCCCCCGCAGGCAAATGCGCGCCTGCAATCCGGCGATATAGTCGGGAAAACTGTCATAGCCGTGCTCGGCCGACTGGTTGGCCACAACATCATGGTTCAGATATTCGCCAAAGCCGGCCAATTGCCCGGTCTGACGCAGATAATCCGCCAACAGATGCGACCCGCATCGATTTGTAAAAGCCATCAGGATCAACGGCTTGTCGAACACCGGCGTGGTGCCTTCGAAACGGACGCGGCTGCCAAACTGGCGCTTGATCGTGGTTTCGTGCCGGCCGGGCGTGCGCAGGGATTTCAGATAGCTCATGTTACGTCCTCTTTGCGCGGCTCTAGCAGATGCGCGACCACCCTGTCGATATCCGCTCCCGGTTCAATCGGGTGCCCGTTGGCAGCATTCCGCACCGCGTCACCCTGCGCGCCCAGATCAAAGGCAAAGGTAGGCAGGCCCGTCGCCAGCGCCTCGTGGGTGGTAAAGGAAAACGTCTCGGGCCAGATCGACGGCACCAGCCAGCAGGTGATGCCATAACGCGCCACCAGATCGGGGATCTCGGAGACGTCATAAGGCCCATGCTCGATCCCGCCGCGCCCCAGCCGGTGCCCCGGCGCCATGCGCCCGATCACCACCATCTGTCCACGCTTCAGCCTGCGGCTGAGCGCGGTGACCACATCGGCCCCCTTGTGGGCGTTGATATTGCCCAGCACCCCGATCACCGGCGGCCCGTCCGGGGCAGTCACCGGCAGGACCGGATGCACCAGCTGGTGCGGGGCCACGGTGATGTTGTGCAGATCGGGATAGGCGCTGCGCAACAGCCGCGCGGCGGCCTCCGAGAACACCTCAACAGTCTCTGATGCGGCCAGAAACGGCCCCCAGGCGGCCTGCCAGTCGGCCAGCGACAGGCGGCTGCCGTCAGGACGGCGCAGACGGTCGACGCGCCCCTCGGCCCCCGGCTGCGGCACGCCGCGAAACATGCCCTGCCCGTCCAGCAGCGTATAGGCGGGGCTGATCGGGAAATAGTCGTGCAACAGCACCCGCATCCCCTGCCCCTGCGCAATCTCGCTCAGGAACGCGGGGATCTGCACCGGATCGGGATCACCCACCGCACAGGAGTAGATCACCTCGCGTTGCGGCAAAATCTGCAAAAGCCGCCGAGTCAGAGCCGAATCCTCGGTGCCACCACGCACCACGCCATTGGGGGTATAAACCTCGATCTCCCAGCGATAGGCGCTGCCCACGCGCAGCACCACCGCGACCCCGTCACCGGCAATGCGGCGCTGCAAATCCGCCTCGGCGCCGCCGCCCATGTCATGGGCCAGATAAATCCGCACCCTGCCCCGCTGCCCCGCCCAGGCCAGCGCCAGCGCCAGACGCGGCGCCAACAACGGATCGCTGCCGATAAAGTCCTGCACATCCTGGTCAAAGGTCGGATAGCGTTGCGACAAAATCGCGGAATTGGCCAGCAACAGTCTCTGTTTTTCCTCTGACCCGAACGAGGTACCGCCGCGATGTTCCACGAACAGCGCAGGCTGCGCCAGATGCCGCGCCCCCATGGCCAAAGCGCGTCTGCACCAATCCACCTCTTCGCCGTAACCCCGGCCAAAGTCGGTGTCGAACAATCCCACGCGGTTCAGCCAATCCGCCGCCAGCGCCATGCAGAACCCCACGCCAGTGGGCAGGTCCGCCTCTTCGGTCGGCGCGGCCAGCATGCGGGCCACCGCGTCAATGGCATCGCCCTGCCCCTGTGCCAGATCCAGCCGCTGGCACAGCACCGGCACCGACATCAGTTCAGCGTCGTTCGACATCGGCGTGACCGAGGCCACCGCAGGATCGGCCAGCGGTGCGATCAACCGGCTGGCCCAGCCCTGCGGCACAAAGGCATCGGAATTCAACAACACGACCGGATCGCCGTATTCCATCGCCAGCGTCAGCCCGCGATTGACCGACCCGATAAAGCCCAGGTTCCGCTCATTCTCCAACAGCGTGACATCATCCCTGTCCGCCGCCCAGTCGCGCAGCCAGGGCCGCACCTGCGGATCGGGCGAGGCGTCCTCGATCAGGATCAGCCGCCACGGCAGATCGGTGTGCCGCTCCACCCGCTCCAGCGCCTCTTGCAGCATGTCAAAAGCGTTGTAGACTGGCAAAACAATTGTGATCCCGCTCTTTGGGTCGGGCGCTGTCCCGGTGGCAAAAAGCGGCGTTTGCAGCTCCAGCGCCGTGGTGGTCGGGGCCAGTCCGAACAGGTTGCGCACGGTGATCCGCGCCGCCGGATCGCGGTCACGGAACCAGCGCAAGGCAGGGGGCACCGCCCGCACGCCGGTGGTGACAAAGGGCGCCAGCAGCGCAGTGCGCGCGGCGGTGTTCTTCCAGGCGGCAAAGGGACCGAACGGCAGGGTTACGGTGTCTTCCCCCCGCCGCAGGACAACCGTGCCCCGCGCCCCCGGCACAAATGGCAACTCGGCCCGCAACAGGCCGTCGCGCCTGCGGGCCTGCCGCGTCGCCTTGCCCAGGCTGACCTGCGCGGCCTCGGCATCGCTGTCGATCTCGACAATCATGCGCCCCGCCTGCAGCCGCATATGCACCGGCCCGTGCCGTTGGCGCAGACGGGTGTGTTTCGCGGCATAGCGGTGAAACAGCGGAATCAACCGGCCCAGCATGACCGCCCCTTGCGCCAGATGTCTGGACCTGCGTTCAGAACGCCACCGGCGTCGGCCTCAAACATAACAGTCAGCACATCCCACAGATTCAAGCCGCACCCCTGTGGCCACGCCCAAAGCATTGGGGGCCGCGTCGTTGTTGAAATACAGCCGTTTCAGGGCAGGAGGGTTTGCGCACATTTGCTTGCTCGACTTATGTTCGCTGTTTTTTGGCAGGATACAGCAAACCCCCGCAGATGAAAGCAGGATGCGCGACTTCCGATCCGCACGCGCAAAGATTGACCCATCGACAGGATTCGTCGCATCGGGTGGCAAACGCCGCCGTCATTGCCTTTGCGCGTCGGCAGCCAGCGCGGCAAGCCTGTAGAACCCGTGCGCCATCTTGGTAAAAGGCGTCAGCAGAAACAGGGCCAGAACCGAACCCAGATGCAGCGCCAGCAAGACAGGCATCGCAGCCGTCTGGCCAAGACCATAAAGAACAAGCCCCGACAGACCGACAAAGCCCAACAGCCCGACAAAAGCGATCTCTCCACCAAAAGCCCCCTGCGCACCCAGCGAAGTGTCGGCGCGCAGTTTCAGCCGGACCATCTCGACGCAGCCCACCACCAGCAACAGCCCCCCGGAAACACCCAACAGCTTGGGCAGGGACCACAACGGATAGGGTGCTGACATGTTCAGAACATAGTGCATCACGGTCGCCACGCTGGTCGATGCAAAACACAACAAAAAGCCGTACATCACCGCCTGATGCGCCATCCTGCGCGTGTGTGAAAACCGGTCCTCGTCCTCGAAATTGCACCCGTCCCCGTGGCCGCCCTTGAGGTTTCTCATGTTGGCCGCCTGACCGAAGGCCCGAACAAGATGCACCGCTTTCAGCTGCTGCGCCCCGACCTGACGCCAGTAACGGCGCAGACTGATTGCGATGCTGAACAGCGGAAACAGAAAGGCGGGCAAAAAGATTGCCACCATGGCGTTGTGCGAAAGCACCGCATAAAACCCTTCGCCGCCCTGGGTTGCCAACGCCCGCGCCGCCCAGAACAAAAGCGCAAAGCCGATGACCGCAGCCAGGGCGATCATGACACCGCTCTTTTGAAAGGCTTTCCCCGCCGCGCGTGGAAACGCCAGGTCTTCCCAGCTGTCCTGCCGGACATTGGCCAGCGCCTGCGGCAGGTTCAGGTCGAACTCATGCGGGGCGGTGTATTGGCAGGCGTAATAACAGCCCCGGCAATTGTGGCAGAGGTTCGCCAGTTGCGTCAGGTCGCCATCGGAAAAGGCGCGTTCCGCATGAAGCGCCGGAAAGACCGAACAATAACCTTCGCAATAGCGGCAGGCGTTGCAGATTTCCGCCTGACGTCTGGCCTCCTGAAGAAGATCAGTTTGCATGGGCTGCGGCCTCCTTGCCTGCGATACGTCCAAAGACGGTGCCGATGGTCATGCCGAAACCGGCAAGATACCCCTGCCCGAGGATCGAACCCGCCATCGTCTCTCCGGCGGCCCACAGGTTCGTGACAGGGCGGTCGCCGATGGCGCATTGCGCGTTTTCGTCGACCTTCAGCCCGAGATAGGTAAAGGTGACGCCCGTCCTCAGCGAATAGCCGTAAAAGGGCGGTTCGGTGATTGGCCGCGCCCAGTTTGTCTTGGGCGGGGTCAGACCCGTGGTCGCCACGCCGTCCAGTTCGGTGGGGTGAAAACCCGACGTATCTCCGCAGGCGGCATTGAACGTGGCAACGGTCTCAGCCAGCACCTCGGCGGGCAGGTCCAGCTTACCGGCCAGTTCCTCCAGCGTGTCGGCCTTGATCGGTGGAAAGACCGAGGGCATGAACAGGTTCAGCGATTTCGCGTCAATGATGACATAGCCCACCTGATCGGGCTGCGCGGCCACCAGCCGGCCCCAAATCGCATAGCGCTTGGGCCACACGTCCTCGCCCTCGTCATAAAACCGCTCCGCGTCCTTGTTGACCACGATCGAGAAAGGCACGCAGTCCAGCCGCGTGACGATACCGCCGTCGAATTTCGGCGCACGTCCGTCGATGGCAACCGCATGACATTGCGTCGGATCGCCCACCTGCGCGATGTCCTGCGCCAGCAGGTCCGCCAGCACGACACCGCGGTTATAGGGGGTGCCACGGATCAGGAAATTCCTGGCCGCCGGTCCCCAGGCGCGGGCCAGCCAATCGGTGTCCGCCTGAAATCCCCCCGAGGCAACCACGACAGATTTGGCTGTGACACGATGGGTCTGGCCATCGCGGATATAGTCGACATAGGTGATGCGATCCTCGTCCAGCTCCAGGTGCGTCACCTGCGCCTCGTAAACCACTTCGACGCCCAGACGTTCGGCCGTGCGGTAATAGGCATTCACAAGGCCCTTTCCACCACCAAGGAAAAACGCGTTGGTGCGCGCCAGCGAGAGTGTGCCGGACAGCGACGGCTGAAACCGGACCCCGTGTTCCTCCATCCAGGGAAGGCACGCCTCCGAGGTCCGTATCGCAAGGCGCGCCAAGCCTTCATGCGTCTTGCCCCCCGTCACCTTGAGCAGATCGGCGAGGTATTCTTCTTCGGTATAGCTGTCCACCAACGGGCCCAGCGGACCCTGATGCATACAGCGAAAATTGCGGGTGTGGCGGGAATTTCCCCCCCGATAGGGTTTGGGCGCGGCTTCGAGGATCAGAACCCGCGCGCCTGCCTCGGCGGCGGTGATGGCAGCACAAAGCGCTGCGTTGCCACCACCGATGACGACAACGTCGGGGTTGGTCCCGGCGGGTGTCACAACAGATCTCCGTCAAAGCCGGGCGCGCGGTCGGGCAGCGCGCGCAAGGCCCGCACACGCACCCGTTGCGCGGCCTCGATATGGGCGCGCATCGCCGCCTCGGCCAGCGATCCGTCGCGCACCTTGATCGCGTCCAGCACGCCGAAATGTTCCTCCACCGCCTTCTCGGCGCGGTCCGGTTCGGTCAATGTCGTCGGGCCCAGGATCATCAGCGCCTTTTGCAGCGTGTGGATCGACTTTGCGAGAAAACGGTTCTTGGCGGCGTCCAGCAGGGCGGCATGAAACTGTCGGTTCAGCACAAAGGCCTCCGGGCCGTTGCCCGCCACGGCCATCTGCCTGTTCATGTCGATAAGCTCTTCGATCTCGATATCCGACGCCGCCCGCGCCGCCAGTCGCGCGGCGGTGCCTTCCAGAACGGCCCGCATTTCGTACAGCTCCATCACCTCCGCATAATCCAGCGTCCGTATCGTGGCGCCCTGACGCGGGACGTGGGTGACGATCCCGTCCGCTTCAAGCTGGCGGATCGCTTCGCGCACCGGGGTGCGGGACACGCCCAACCGCTCTGCCAGCTCCGTTTCACGCAGCCGGTCGCCAGGGTTCAGGCGCCCCTCGCGCAGTTCGGCCAACAGGCGGACATAGGCGGCATTGCCCTGTGATGTGCTGTCTTCATCCGTGGTCATTAAAGCTTCCCAGCTACCTTGTATACATTTGGATACAAGAGTATTCAAGGTGAGGTCAAGAGAGTCGGGAGTCGGTTTTGCGCAAACATTTTTTGAATCAGACCCTGCACCAGCGCGGCCTGACCATCGCATTGGCGGCATTGGGGTCGGCGCTGTTCTGGCTGCTGGACCTGCCCTTGCCGTTCCTGTTCGGACCGATGGCCTTTTGTCTCGCGGGGGCCTTGGCGCATTTTCCGCTCAGAGGGTTCGGGCAGGTCTCCGTGGCGGCCCGCACCATCCTCGGCGTCGCCGTGGGCGCTTCGATCACGCCGCAGGTCATTGCCGAACTGCCCCGGATGGCGGCATCCGTTGCCCTGATCCCCCTCTTCATCGCGCTGATCGCGCTGGTCGGCGTGCCGTTCTTCCGCAAGCTCTGGGGATTCGATGCCCCCACGGCCTATTACGCCGCCATGCCCGGCGGCCTGCAGGACATGGTGATCTTTGGCACCGAGGCGGGGGCAAACCCGCGCACGCTGTCGCTGGTCCATGGCACGCGGGTGCTGATCATCGTGACCGTCGCCCCCTTTATCCTCAGCCATTTCTACGGCGTCGGCCTGACCAACCCGATCGGCGCGCCGCTCAGCGACCTGCCCCTGCATGAGCTGCTGATCATGGTGGCCGCGGCCTGGATCGGCTGGAAAGGCGGAGAGCGCATCGGCCTGTTCGGGGCGTCGATCCTGGGCCCGATGATCCTCACCGCGATCCTGTCCCTGACCGACGTGATCCACGCCCGCCCTCCGGCCGAAGCGATCCTTGTTGCCCAGTTTTTCATCGGCAGCGCCATCGGCGTCCAGTTTCTGGGCGTGACCTGGGGCGAACTGACCCGTGTGGTGGCCGCAGGCATCACCTATGTGCTGGTGCTGGCGGTGCTGTCGGCGGTCTTTGCCGGCATCGTCACGGCCCTGGGCGTGGGAAACCCGGTCGCGGCCTTCCTTGCCTTTGCCCCCGGCGGACAGGCAGAAATGACGGTTCTGGCCATCGTGACCGGCGCGGATCTCGGCTTTGTCATCACGCACCACCTGACGCGGATCGTCATCGTCATCGTTGGCGCGCCTGTGCTGGCCGCAGTTATCGCCCGTAGACGGAAGGGTTGACCATGTGGACCGGCGCGCCCGCGGCATAGGCGTTCACCTGCTCGAAAATATCGGCGAACTGCTTGTCGAATTCGTCTTCAGTCACGAAACCGATATGCGGCGTCGCAATCAGGTTTGGATGCGACAGCAGCGGATCCGCCGGATCCAGCAGCGGCTCGGTGTCGAAAACGTCAATCGCCGCCATGCCGGGGTGGCCTTTGTTCAGACCGTCCAGCAATGCCCCCGGCGCGATCAATCCCGCGCGCGACGTGTTCACAAGCACCGAACGGGCCGACATCTGCGCCAGGTCCCCGGCGCTGACAATGCCCCGCGTCGCAGGTGTCAGACGCAGGTGCAGCGACACGACATCGCTCTGTGCGAAAAAGGCGGCCCGGCTGTCCGCCACCTGCCAGCCATCGGCAGCGGCCTTCGCCCGCCCTGCCTCCGACGCCCACCACTGCACCTCCATCCCGAAAGCGCGGGCATAGTCCGCCACAACCCGACCAATACGCCCGTAGCCGTAGAGCCCAAGCGTGCGGCCCCGCAACGTGCGCCCCACGCCCATCTGCCAGTTTCCCGCCTTGGCGCTGGCCATCTGCTGCGGCAGTTGGCGCATGGCCGAAAGGACAAGGGCAAAGGTCAGCTCGGCCGCAGCAAAATTCGCCCCGTCCGCGCCTGTGTTCGAACACAAAAGAACGCCCCGATCGGTGCACGCCTCAACGTCGACATGCGGCCAGGCCCCGCGCTGCGAAATCAATCGCAGATTTGGCAGCCGTTCCAGCAATCCCCGCGAAACCGTCGTCCGCTCGCGAAACAGCACGACGCACTCCGCCTCGGACAGGCGCGCGGCCAGGGCTTCCTCGTCCGGTTCGTGATCCGTCCAGACCGTGACGTCATGCCCCTCCAAAAGCCGGAAACAGGGCAGACCCCGCAGCGTGTCGAACCAGTCATCAAGAATGTGAACCTTCATGCGCCGCGTCCCGCTAACCCTGAGCCGATAGCGCCTTGATCGCCCGGCTGACCCGCTCATGCAATATCTTCAGGTCGCCATTGTCTATCGTATCCCGGTCAATACGCTGTGACAGATCCTTGCGGATGTCTTCCAGTTCACGCCGCAGGTGGCCGATTTTTTCGTAATCGCTCATCCGATAGTCCTAGTGAGACAACAAAACGGGGATGTCGATCTGTGACAGGACATCCGAAGTGACACCGCCAAGCAGGTCTTCGCGGAATTTGGAATGTTCAAAGGCACCAAGCACCAGAAGCGAAGGCCGGTTCCTCTTGCACCAATTGACAAGGGTTGCCGCAACAGTTTGCGACTTGGGCCACTCGTGATGGGTCGCCTCGACCCCGTGGCGGTCAAGATGCGTCAGCAGATCGTCAATCGGCCAGCCCGAGCGTGGGCCGACGGTCAGCACATCAACCCGCCCGGCCTCTTCAAACAGACGCAGGCTGTCCGACAATGCACGGGCCGCCGAACGCCCACCGTCCCAGGCCAGCGCGGCGTGGTTCAACCCGCCGCCGCCGTCATAGCCCGCGGGAACCACCGTCACCGGACGCCCCGACAACAGCGCAATCCGGTCCGGGTGCAGTGTGACATGCGCGTCATCCGTATCCGCATGGCTGCCGACAATCAGCATGTCATAGTGGCGCGCGGCCTCGGACAGCACAGAGTCCACGCGCCCCGTCACCTCTTTGAGCTGCAAGGCATTGGTCAGCCCAAGCGCGGTCCGCTCTGCCTCGAATTTCGCCTCGATCTCGTGCAGGATATCCGTGTTCGCGGCCTCAAGCAGCGCCAGCGCCTCTTTTGGGATCCAGCGTGACCGCTTGTCGATCACCTCGTGCGAGCTATGGGCCAGCATCGCCGTGACATGCGCGCCCAGCCGCTCCGCCAGCGACGCCGCATATCGAAGCGCCGCGACCGAGCCGTCAGAGCCATTGAAGGCGACCAGAAGATTCATCATGGGCATGTCAGTGACCTTTCATGACTGAGGCGGGAACATAGATCTGTCCGTCCGCCAGCTTGCGCGCCGTGCGCAGCAGCCCGGCGGAATTGAGGGTGAACCGGTCGGTCAGCTCGAAATCCACCAACACTTCGATGGTGCCCGAGGCATGCTCCAGAACGACATTGGCCGGGCCTTGCGCGGGCCGCTCCAACAGGCCATCGGCCACGGTGCCGGGGGTCAGCGCGCAGGACGCAAGGCATTGCGACCCCGTCACCGCCATCGAGGGATGGGTCGTCCACGGCATGAAATAGCGGGTGCAGACCGTTCCGCCGTCTTTCGCAGGTGCCAGCAGGCCGAACTTTGGTGTCACGGATTGCGAAACATCGCCCATGCCCATTGCCGCCCCCGCCTTCAGCCGCACCGCTTCCATCCGCGCAAAGAAATCGCGGTTTGCGTCCAGCTCCGCGACGGTCTCATATCCGGTCAGACCAAAATCCCCGGCACGGGCAATGACCATCGGCATCGCGACGTCCATACAGGTGACCTCGATCCCGTCGAACCTATCGCGCAGATGCCCCGTCGGAAGGAACGCACCTGTCGATGACCCGACCACGCCCATGAAGCTAAGCGAAATGGGCGCCGCCGCACCGGGAACGCCTGCGATTTCGGTGTCACCGTCATAGCGCAGGACGCCCCCCGGCGTCTGGACGCGCGCCACCACCCTTGCCCCGGTGTTGACGGCACGGATTTTCACCTCGGTCTCATCCCCCGTCGGGGTGATCAGACCCATTTCAATCGCGGCCGGGCCGACACCCGCCAGGATGTTGCCGCAGGTCGGCTTGAAGTCCACCAACCGGTCCGCGACCGAGACCTGGGCAAAGAAATAATCCACATCCGCCCAGTCATCCTCGGAGGGTGAGAGCATGGCGACCTTCGTGGTCACCGCCACGCCCCCGCCGATGCCGTCGATGTTGATCGCATGGCCTGCACCGATGGCGGCCATCAGCACTTCGGCCAATGTCTCGCGGTCCCCGGGCAGGTCGGCCCGGTTGAAATAGGGACCGCGCGAGGTGCCGCCACGCATGAAGATGAAGGGAATACCTGTCTGTGTCATAGCTTGTCCCTTCGCGATCATTTCAGTGGCCAGGGCAGATCAACGGCGTCCTGCAACAGGCCCGGCGGGAAATCGCGGTTCAGCGAACCGGCCATGACGCACATCAGCGCGATACCGCAGGCTGTCAGGATCAGCGTTTTGGGCCACGGCGCCTGTGCCCGGACCCGCAGGAAGGTCACGAGGAAGCCGATCAGCGCCAGAATGAAGCCCAGCACATAGGTCGCGGCGATCAGGCCGACGAACCAGGCAAGCGTGCTCCAGAGCCCATAGGGCGCATCCGCGTCTTCACCGGCCGATTCCTTGTCGGAAAAGATCGCGTCGCTCTCGTTCCGCAGGATCATCTGCACCAGAAGCACCAGCAAGGCAGCCAGCGTGACGCCTCCGATCACCAAGGGCACGATCTTGTCGGTCATGTTGAAATTGGGGATCAGGCTGGCGTTGATCAGCGCCGTCACGACATAGGCCGTGATGACCAGCAGAAAGACAACCGGCGCCCGTTTGGAACCGGACTGCACATCGCCCTCGGCCATGATGGTCTTGGCCTGCCGCAGCCCCATGACAACGGACACCACGGTGACCACCAGCAGAACGATCACGATGGGCGAGAAGATATAGCTCAGACCTTCCTCAAAGGACTGGCGGAACCGGAAGGATGCGATCTGATAGGCCTGGTTCGAGAATTTCTCGACCGGGTCGGACAGCACGAAACCGATCAGGAAGGCAGGCCGCGACCAGTCAAAGCGCCGCAGGAAGATGCCGATAAGCCCGATGGCGAAAAGCGCGAGGATGTCCTCGAAGTTCTGCCCCGACTGGAACGCCGCAAAAGAGATCAGCATGAACAGGAACGGCGCAAGATAGGTAAAGCGGATGGTGGTCAGACGGGCAATGCCACCCGAAATGCCAATGCACAGCAACGTGCCCACCACATTCGCCAGCGCCAGCAACCAGACGATGGAATAGGTGATGTCCAGATTGTCACGCAGCATCGACGGTCCGACCTCGATATCGCCGGACCCCAAAAGTGCGATGGCACCGATGAAGATCGCCATGGACCCCGAACCGGGAATACCAAAAAGCAGCGTCGGGACGAGCCCGCCACCCTCCTTGGCGTTGTTCGAGCTTTCCGGCCCGATCACGCCGCGGATTTCGCCTTTGCCAAAGTTTGACTTGTCCTTGGTGGTCTGAACCGCATGGCCATAGGCAATCCAGTCCACGACCGAACCACCCAGACCGGGAATGACGCCGACCAGAACGCCGATCAGCGAACAGCGCACGGACAACCATTTGTTGTCGATCCAGTCGCGCACACCGTCCATCCAGCCCGCACCCAGCGAAGCATCCTTCGAGATGGACCGGTCCTGCCGCAGCAGCGACACGATCTCGGGCACCGCAAAGATGCCAAGGCCGACGATGACCAGTTGCAGCCCATCCATGAGATAGGGGAAATCATAGCTCGCCATGCGCAGCGACCCGCCCGCATCGGCAACGCCAATGGTGCCGATCAACATGCCCAGCCCCGCCGCAGCAAGGCCTTTCAACGCGACCCGTCCGGCAAGAACCGCAACCATCGACAGGCCGAGGATCGAAATCATCAGCATTTCGGGCAGGCCAAAGGCCAGCACCAGCGGCCGCGCGACGACAATGAAAAGCGTCAGGAAACAGGCACCGACCAGCCCCCCGAAAAGGGAGGATGTGAACGCCGCCGACAGGGCGCGTGCGGCCTGGCCCTTACGGGCCAGCGGAAAGCCGTCAAGCACCGTCGCCTGCGAGGCGGAAGAGCCGGGAATACCCATGAGCACGGAAGAAAACGTGTCCGACGTCGGAACCACGGCGACCATCCCGATCATCAGCGCCAACCCGTAAACCGGCTCCATGCCGAACATGAACGGCAGCAGCAGCGACAGACCGGCGATGCCGCCAAGCCCCGGAAAGACACCCACGGCAAGGCCCATGATGACACCAAGGACAAGGTAGCCGAGGACGACAGGTTGCAAAATCAGAGCCCATGCGTCGGCAAGCGCCGGCAGGGCGGTCGCGAAGAGTTCCATCGCACCGTTCTTTCAGTTGAGTTTTCAGTAAGAAGGAAGTGAGCGGGACCCGACCTGAACGGCGGGCCCCGCAGCGGCGTCGATCAGTTGATCGTTACGCCGTACGCTTCCTTGAGCCAGTTGATGACATAGGCCTTTGCGCCGTCCGAAACGGTGGTCGCTTCCTTGGTCGCTTTCGCAGCGCCTGCGCCAACGAACATCGGGTATTGTCCGACCTGTTTCGCCGAGATCTTGGCAAAATCGGGATGCGACCGCACCGCCTCGAACGCAGCGACATAGGTGTCGGTCACCTCTTGCGATGTGCCTTTGGGCAGGAAGGCGATCTTTTGCGACGGGAAACCGGCCACAAAGAAGGCTTTCCAGGAATCCCAGGCCTCGCCGCTGGTTTCGCAACCCTCGGTCGCTTCACAGACTTCCTTGAAAGTGGGAATGTCCGGGAAGGTCGGATCACGCACGATGTTGCCGTCCTCGTCCAATGCGCCCCAGGTCATCATCGCGACGGCTTTGCCCTGCTCAACCAGATCTGCCGAGGCCCCGATATAGCTTGACGAGGTCTGGTAATCGATCGTCGCCTCGCCCCGCTCGAACATCAGGCGTCCGTCACCGCGTCCCTTGATGCCAAAGACCGGTTCGACGTTCATGCCAAGCATTTCCCACGCCAGCAGCGGCACGATGTCCAGACGGGTCGCACCTTGCGAACCAAAGATAAAATCAATGTCCTTGAGGTTGTTGGCAGAGCCATCAAATTTCGCGCCATCCGTGGGGTTCAGATAGGCAACGCCGCCGGTGCCCGACGCCATGACGGGCACCCAGTCGGCATATTCATAACGCACGCGCGGATCATCCAGCAGGTAAGGAAACTGTGTGGACCCCGAGGTGCCGAACAACAGCGTACCGTCCCCGTCTTCCTGCTCCTGGAACCAGTTGGCGCCCTTGGTCGATCCCGCGCCCGGCATGAATTTCACCACAACCGTGGGATTGCCTGGCAGCTCCTGGGACAACAGCGGTGCAAAGAAGTTCGCCCATTTCGCCGAGCCACCGGTTTCCGAGAACGGAATGACCCATTCGACTGTCTTGCCGGACAGATCGACTTCGGCCAGTGTCGGCCCTGTCATAAGAGCGATTGCGGCAGCCGAGGCTGCGAGTGTCTTGATGGTCATTGGTATCCTCCCCGAGACCTTTTCGCGCCGATCATTTGCCCGGCGCGACATATTTATTTCTTAAAAGGGACTGATTCCCTCCTCCAACCACTGCATCATGCTGTTCCAACCTTGCGTGAAACTTGCGCAATATGACAAAGAAGTAATCATGCGCATCGCAGTGATTGAAGATAACGAGGCCCTCGCGCACGGAATTGCTTTCCGCCTGCGGGACCGGGGGCATTCGGTCGATCTGTTGCGCGACGGGGCCGAAGCCGACGCGTTTCTCGCTCAAGAAGGCGCGGACCTCGTCGTTCTGGACCTGAACCTGCCCGGCCTCGACGGGATCGAGGTCCTGCGCGCCATGCGCCGCCGTGGCGACGGAACACCCGTGATCCTGCTGACCGCACGGTCGGAAACGGCGGAACGGGTGGCGGGGCTGGACGCCGGTGCGGACGACTATCTGACCAAGCCCTTTGAAATGGACGAACTCGAGGCCCGGCTGCGCGCCATGGCGCGGCGCAAGAACCTCGACTTCACGGAACGTGACAATCTGGGTCCGCTGGTCTTCGACCGGACCGGACGCCAGATCCTGCTGGACGACCAGCCGCTCGATATTCCGCGCAAGGAAATCGCGACGCTGGAATGCCTGCTGGAACGGCGCGGGCGACTTGTGTCCAAGTCGCAGCTGATCAACCATGTCTATGGCATCGGGTCGGACGCCGACGACAGCGCCATTGAGCCGCATGTGTCACGCCTGCGCAAGCGGCTCGAACCCTTCGGAATACGGATCAAGACGGCGCGGGGGCTTGGCTACATGTTGGAAATCGATGCCGTATAACCGGCGCAGAAAGGTCGCGCACAAGGCCATCTCGCTTCGACTGCGGTTGTTCCTTGTCATTCTGCCACCGCTGCTTGTCGTTTCGGTCCTGCTCGGCCTCTGGCGCTACGAAGTGGCGCAGCAAACATCAGAGGACCTGTTTGACCGCAGCCTTCTGGCCGCAGCTCTGGCGATATCGCGGGACATCACGATTTCCGACGGGGATGCGCTGTCGCCCAGCACCCGCAATTTCATTTCGGACGCGGGCGGAGGCGAGATTTTCTACCACGCCACCGGACCCGGCGGATACTACGTGACCGGCTATGCCTATCCGCCACGCGCCGCCGAAGTCCCGGTCCGCGATGAACCCAGTTATTACGTGGCCGATTACCGGGGCGAAGAAATGCGCGTCCTGCGCATGGTCGAAAGCCGCACCATCGACAACCTGTCCGGCGATACGATCGTTACCGTCTGGCAGCGGGCCAGCGACCGACAGACCTTTGCCCGTGAGCTGGCCTTGCGGGCCTTTGCGCTCGTGGCCGGCCTGATGGCCGCGCTGGCCTTGGTGATCTGGTTCGGGGTCCAGATCGGTCTGCGCCCGCTGAACGACCTGCAAGAGGCCATTCAGCAACGATCACCCGATGACCTGGGCCGCATTCGCCGCCCCGTGCCCGAAGAAGTCGCCGGTGTGGTGTCCACCCTGAACCGCCTGCTCGGCCAGATGCGCGACAGCATCGAGACGCATCAGGCCTTCATCTCGGACGCCGCGCACCAGTTGCGCAACCCGACCGCCGCGCTGCTGGCTCTGGCCGAAACCCTGCCCGACGTCCGCGACGCAACAGAACGCAATGCCCGGCAAAACGAACTGATCGCCGCCGCCCGCGCTTCGGCGCGCCTGACCGACCAGTTGCTGCAGCTTGAAAGGCTGCGCTACGGCAACACCGGTCCGGTCACACGTTTCGATCTGAACCAGATCGTCAAGGAAGTCTGCGAGGCAATGGTCCCCGCCGCCCTGACCCGCGATCTGGATTTCACACTCGACCGCTTTGACGGCCCCCTGATGATGGACGGCGATCCCGTGCTGATCGGCGAGGCGCTGACCAACCTTGTCGAGAACGCCTTGCGCCACGGTGGGGACGGGATGACACAGATCACAGTGCGCACCAAGCGCACGGAAAACATGATCGTCGTCATGGTCGAGGATGACGGCATCGGCATCCCGCTGGATCAGGCAGACACCGCCTTTCGCCGGTTCTCGCAGTTGCGCAACGGTGAAGGGACGGGCCTGGGGCTGGCCTTTGTCCAGCAGGTCGTGTCCCGGCACAATGCACGTGTCCGTCTGGTCGAGGTCGGCAAGGGCACGCTTGTCCGTCTTGACCTGCCCGCGGCTGTGGAAGATCCCGCCTGAGCTTGCAATCCACGACTGGACCTCATCCCCCGCGAATGGCTGGGGTTTCCGGTGCTGTCACCGCCTAGACGGGCTCGAACGGATTCTCGATCGACACACCGGTTGGCGCGAAATCTTTGACATTGCCCGTGACAATCACAGCCCGGTGCCGAAGCCCTGTCGCCGCAATCATCAGGTCTGCGCCGGTATGTCCGATCCGGGCGGAAAGCTGACCCCAAATACGCGCATCTTCAGCATCAAAGGACAGCAGCCTGTCCGAAAACAACGTCACCGTCCGATCAAGCCAGACACGCAGATCACGTGCAAAATCGGGGTCCCGTGTTTCCTGCTGGCGGATGCCGCGTTCTATCTCTCCAAGGGTGATAACGCTGAGAAACAGGTCCTGCTCCGGCTTCCCGCGCAACCACGCCTCCACCTTGGGGGCCCGGTCAGGCCGACGCACTGCGGATATGACGTTGGTGTCGAGAATATACATCAAAAGGTCACGTCCCGCAGGGCGGCCTGGGCCCGTGGTATGTCTTCTCCCGGAAATGCCATCAGGTGATCGGCAAAGCTTTCGCGGGTCTGAACAGCACTCTCGACCAGCCGATGGTATTCGTCAGCCGACAGGACCACCACCGCAGGCTTGCCCCGTCGCGTGACCTCTTGCGGCGTACCGGCAAGCGCAGCATCCACAACCGCGCTGAACTTGTTCTTTGCATCTTGAAGTGTCCACATGACCTTGCTTCCTGTCTAGCTACATAGCTAGATGTGTGACGCCCGCGCCTGTTTGTCAAGGTTTTCGCTGACCGGCGGCAACGCGACCACATACACCGCCTTAGCTGGCACCGACATGCGGCGGGTCGACGACAATGCCCGCATCTTCCAGCTGCTCGCGATCCGGAAGATCGCGCAGGCTGTCCAGACCGAAGGCGACCAGAAACTGCTCGGTCGTGACGAATGTATAGGGCGCCCCCCGCCGCGGCGCGCGGGGTCCGGTGCCGATGAGATTCCGGGCATACAACCGGCCGATCAGATCGCGGTTGATGTCCTTGCCAAAGATGTCCTTCAGCCCGTCGCGGCTGATCGGCTGGTGATAGGCAATAGCCGCCAGCACCGCGACGTCAAAGTCGCTCAGATCCAGCAGTTGCCCCCCCACATCCGCCGCCGCGCGGATCGCGGGCGCAAAGGCGACCCGTGTCCGGAACATCCACCCCCCCGCGACCTGGGCAATTTCAAACGCCCTGCCTTCCAGATCGGCAGAAAGGTCCTCGATCAGCAGGTCGACCGACACCGCCTGCCCCACCACACGCGCCAGATCCTCGCGCGGCACCGGAGAGGCGCTGGCAAAAAGCACCGCCTCGATCCTGCGCATCCATTCACGCCAGCGCAGCTCCGGCGGCAGTTCGCTCAACTCGCGGTCAAATTCAGGCTCTAGTCGATCCTCGGCCATCGTCATACCCCGTACAGCCGGAAGGTGTCGCGCCCCGTCAGCTCATGCACCGCGCCAAGATCCACCAGCCGGTCGCAAAGCCGCCGCGCGGCGCGGTCCGGCAAGGGCAGGGCCGACGGGGCGACAGCGTCACGGGTCAGGAACATCTCGACCGCATCCCCTGCCCCCTTCGCCCGCAACTTTGGCGCAACCGCTTTCAGGTGCGCGGCACGACGTGACAGGTCGGCGGCCTCTCGCATCGCCTTGACAACCGCCGCAACAAACGCCCGGTGACAGCGCCTGCGCAGGTCTTCTCCGCGCGTAGCCAGATCGGCGCGCGTCAGCCCGCACGCCAAAAGCGGCACCGCGTAATCCCACCCAAGCATCTGCGCCAAGGCGGCATCCGCAAGGATCAGCGCCGCGACCTCGGCACGCGGGGTCTCTTGCAGAACCGCCTCCAGCACCATCGCCGCACGGGTCACCGGAACCCCCTGCCCCGCGTCAAGCCATGCTCCGATCTGCATGGGGTCGACCGTCGGCAAAGCCCGCTGCAATCCCTTGATCGAAACCGGCCGTTCGACCGCGCGCCGCCAACTCTGATAGGTCTCACCCGCAGGGCCGGGCAAGTCACCCGGGCGCATCAGGTGAATGGCATCACGCAACTCTTTTGCCCGTTCGGGACGCCCGGAGAAAGAGATGCAAACCTCTGCCGCGCGCAGCGCGAGGCGTTCCCGCAACAAGGCTTGGGGGACGTCGTCGCGTCCTAACACAAGATGCAGATGACCAAGCGCGGCACCTGACAAAAACGCAACATCTTCAACTGTTTCTGCACGCGCAGAGGTGACCCAAGGCGGCAGATGGCCTATAGTATCAAGGCCGGAAGGTTGCGGGGCGCATACGGATTTCATGATCCGAGCCTATACCGCAACGGCGCTTATCACCAGAAAATTACGGCCAGAGCGCCCCGCCTTATATTTCTTCTTCATGTCCGATAATTTCAGCATCGGGCGCATTCAATCCACGCGAATCCGCATCCGTTTTCAGCGGCAAAGCCCCTGCCCTGCCCGTATAGGTTTCGCCGCGAAACCTCAGGGTTTCTCCAACAGGTTCTGCAGTTCGACCATCACGGAATCGATCAGATCCGAGGTCAGACCCTTTCCCGTCAACCGGATCAGATGGCCATGCGAATCCTCGTCCCGCTGCAAGGTGATGCCGCTGGACAGCCTCAGCGTGCGCCGGTCCTGCCATCCTGAGGGCGGAAGTTTTGCCGCCGGTCGCCCGCCCCGCTTGGGATCGCGCGGCTTGGCCTCGAACTCGTCCAGCGCGAGGTTCAGCAGTTCAATCTCCTGGGCCGCGGTGGCCGGTTCATCGGAGGCCAGCACCTCGCGCAGCCGCGCCTCGCCGCCCTGACGCAAGGCCTGGGCCAGCCGCAGGCCCTCCTTTTCCTTCAGGGTCTCGGGAAAAGTCAGCATGTCGCCCAGCTCTTCAAAGACCAGCGCAAAGGACCGGATCTTGCTGCGCTTGGCCTTGGACGCCGACGGGAACAGCGCGTTCACCGCCTCTTCGACGTTGATGAAAGACCCCTGTTTGACCGCAATCACCACGATCCTGCCGCGTTCAAAATGGCTGAGCGAGGCGCGGATTTCGTTCTCTTCGATCATAGCGGCAAAGGCACCGCCCATCTGCTCGGGATCACGCAGGATGGCGCGGATGGTGGCGTATTTCTCCTGCTCGGTCAGGTCAAAAAGATGCTGCACCGCCTTCATGCGGCGATAGCCGGACAGCACGCCAAAGCGCGGGCCGCCCGGCTGGGGATCGGGCAAGGCAAAGACCTCGATCGGCAGACGCAGACCGTTCAGGGCGATGGAGTCCTGAAGCTCGGTCATTTCCTCTGCGATCAGCACCGTGCGGTCGCGGATCATCGCGTCGGGCTGGATCTGGTCCAGTGGAATTTCGAGGATCACCAGCCCCTTTTCGCGGGCCTCCCGCATGGCGCGGGCGTCGGATTGGTCGCGGGCCTGAGCGCCTGCGACCATCGCTTCGGTGCTGTCTGCGGCCACCTGGGCAATCGGCGCGCCGAGGCCGGTTTTCAGCGGGGAGGTTTCGCGGCGAAACTCCTCTTCGATCTTGCTGAGGTCGTCGGTGCTGGGTGTTTCCAGACGTCTACGCTTTGCCATCGTCATGTGCCTCCATCTGCATATCGCGCCACCATGTGCCCAGCAGGATCTCTTTGATCTCGGCCCAGGTGCGGTCAAATGTTTCACGACCGCGCACATAGGTGTCGCGGTTGAATTCGCGGTAATCGGCCTCGTAAATGCCGTTCACCTGCTCGCCCGCCTGGCCCACCATGGCGGTCAGTTCCTGCCGGTAGGTGGTCATGAAATCGCCGAAGTAGGCCTGAATCACATTGGCCAGATCGGTCTGTTGCGAAGCATCGAAACGGGTGATCAGGGCGCGCACGGCGTCCCATTCGAATTTCATTTCAGGCATCCCGTCCTGACGGCGCAGGCGGTTTTCGCCTTCTTCGATGCTGGCGAAGGTGGAATAGAGCATGTCAAAGAACCGGCCCGTGGAGTCGAACTCCAGGAAGGATGCGCCCAGTGGCACCAACAGGATGTCAGCCGCCGAGAGGGCGTTGATCGTCAGGTAGCCAAGGGCAGGGGGCGTATCGAGCAGGATGATGTCGTAGTCCTCGAGTATCTGGTCAGTCTGCAGGGCGTTGGTCAGCGCGTCCCACAGCGGCCATGACCGCGCCTGCATTCGCCAGACGGGGACCTGAAATTCGGCCCAGTACAGGTTGAGCTGGGCACCGATCAGGTCGATGTTTGGCCAATGCGTCGGCTGGATCAGGTTTCGCGGCGAAACCTCGAGGCTTTCGGTTAAGGTTTCGTCAAGAGGCAGTTCGGTTGTCCCGGCAAGGCGGCGGTTGGCATTCTCGGCCTGTACGTGGCGGGCATAGTCGCGGGCCAGAAGCGGAAAGGCGGTTTGCCATTCGTCCTCGACCTTGCCGCCCATGATCGAGGTCATGGAGCCCTGGCTGTCGAGGTCGATCACCAGAACGCGGTAGCCGTCGAGGGCGGCGGACATGGCCAGATGGGCGGCGGTCGAAGTCTTGCCGACGCCACCCTTGAAGTTGGCGACGGCGATGACCTTGGCCGGTTGCCCCTTGGGACGCCAGGATTTGTATTGCTTGGCGGCGGAACCTTCGGTGGCAAAGTGGTCGCGCAGGGCAAGCACCTCTTCGAGGGTGAACCATTTTGTATTGCCCTCGCCGGTGCCCTGCGGCAGGTCCGGGTGCGCCTTGAGCACGCGGCGCAGATGGGCGGGGGCGATGTCCAGAAGATAGCGGCAGACTTCCCATGTCGAGAACTTGCGCAGGCGTTTGCGCCCGTCCGGAGCATAGCCACGTTTGGCCAGATCATCCCGACCCTTGGCGGCGAAGGTCGCGGCTTTCGCGAATCGCAAGGTATCAATAGGCTGCGACAGACGGGACGCCGCTGTTTCTGGGTCTATGTTGAAATAGGGGGGTGGGGTCGGTTTGCCTGAATTTGTCATGAACCCTCGGATGTATGCAAGTTTGCGCAATGTTGCCGATATGATCGCACATCAGGGTTGCAAAGTGAATCGCAACTTTGCCTTCGGGGCCTGATCGAGGAAATCTGAAAAAGAACGACACCAAAGGTTGTAGAATCTTTTAGATATTTAGAATCTTTGCGCCAGAAAATAGGTTTATTTCCAGTGACTTATTCTGTATTGGGTGCCCGTCTGCAGGAGCAAGGGAGCCTGAAAACGGGCTCAAGGGGACCCGGTTACGGGATAAAGGGGTGCGATTCGCGGGTTTTTGGGTGGCCAGCCACGGTATTGTGCCGTTTAGGGTCACAATTCATAGAATCGCCTACCATGCGTTCAGTGCCGAACCCGTAAATGGGTTCCTTTACGCAAGGCCAAAGCCGAAGGGCAGGGGGGTACTATAGGTATCCAGAAAGTTCTTGTTGTCGGGTACTGGAACGGGCGATACTAAGCCAAAGCGGCACGAGAAGGAATCAAACCTTTGGCCAGACGAGCAGACAGAACAGACGACATTCCACGTGAGCAGCTGACCGGCGCCCTGCGACGCGGGGCGGTGAAGAAACATGTGGCGGCGATCCATGTGTCGGGCAAGCTGACGTTGTTGCAGCGCAAGCTGTCGAATGTGCTGTTGCTGAACGCCTATGACACGCTGACCGATCAGCAGACACATCTGATTGATGCGCGCACGCTGTGCATGATGATCGGCTATAACTCGAATGACATGGACACGCTGAAACAGTCTCTGCGCGGCCTTGCAGAGACTGTTGCCGAGTGGGACATGCTGGACGACAAGGGCCAGCAGGAATGGGGTGTGTCCAGCCTGTTGAGCTATGCCAAGCTGAAGGCGGGGGTCTGTGAATATGCCTATTCGCCGGCGCTGGCGGCCAAGCTGAACGATCCCAAGGTCTTTGCGCTGATCAACCTGAACATCCAGCGGCGGTTCACCAGCGGTCATGCGCTGGCGCTGTACGAGAACTGTTACCGGTTCGTGCGGACCAAAAGCACCGGCTGGTGGTCGCTGGACCTGTTCCGGCGGCTGATGGGGGTGGACGACAGCCCGTATTATCAAAGCTACAAGCATCTGAACGCCAAGATCATCAAGCCGAGCGTGGCCGAGGTGAACAAGACGTCAAACATCGTGGTGACGCCCGAGGTGCGCAAGCGTGGGCGCGAGGTGGTGGAGATCCGGTTTCATATTGCCGAGAATCCGCAGCTTGCGATCCTGGATCTGGATGACGGCGAGGGGCTGCGCAATACGCCGGTCTACGCAAAGCTGCGGGAACTGGGGGTCAGTGACCGGCTGGCGCGGCAATGGGTCAGCGAGCACGGGGCCGAGCATGTCAGCGAGAAGCTGGACTATGTCGCGGGGCAGGGGGGCGTGCAGAACCCGGTGCGCTATCTGACCGCGGCGCTGCGGGATGATTACAAACCGGCGGATGCGCCGCGTCCGGTGACCAGCGAGCGGGGCGTCAAGCTGGCGCGGGTGCGGGATCTGGCGGCGGCACGCACGCCGACGCAGCGGGATGCGGACAAACGGTTGTTCCTGACGCAGCTTGAGAGTGCGGCGGCGCGGGATGATTTCGAGCGGCACGGGTGGATGTCGGCGCTGAACTATCACGCCATCGTTGCCTTTTGGGACGAGATGGTGCCGGATCGCTAGGGGCGCAAATGCAGGGAATGGTGCGGACCGTTTGCGCGAGAATCGCCTAGGTTAGAGACGCATCGGCCCGTCCGGAGCATGGTCAGCATCCGGACGGGCCAAGCGCAGGTGCATCACCCCAGGCGGTCGCGCAGCGCACCCAGATGGGTGTGCAGCAGGTCCTGTGCCGCCTGCGGGGTGGCGGCCTCGGTGTAGCAGCGGAATTCGGGGGCGTTGCCCGAGGGGCGCAGATGCACCACCGCGCCGCCTTCAAATGTCACGCGCAGCCCGTCGGTGTGGTCGGTGTCCCGTTCGGCCGGCATGCTGTCGAAAAAGGCGGCGCGGGCGGCGGCGTCCTGTTTCAGTTGCGCAAGGAACGGTCCCGAGCGGTCCTGTTCGATGCCTTGCAGCCGGTCGGCGGCGGTGAAGCAGGGCGGCAGGTCGGCGGCGGCTTCGGCAATCGACTGTCCTGCGGCACGGGCGGCGGCCAGCGGGGCCAGCACCGGCAGCAGGCAGTCGCGGGTCATCAGCGGGGCCAGCGAGCCGGTGGGCGCGTCGGCGGCAAAGCCCAGCAGGAACCCGCCGTTGGCCTCGTAGCCTGCGACTTTGGTCTGGGCATCTTCGTCCAGCAGGTCCTCCATCGCGGCAATGACGAAGGGCGAGCCGATGCGGGTGCGCTGGATGGTGGCAAAGCAATCCATCTGCCCGATCATCGAATTGGACGACACCGGCGTGCACAGCACATCGGCCCCCAGCGCGCGCGCCGTGAGCGGGCCCAGCACGTCGCCGGGCACGATGGCGCCCGAGGCATCGGCCAGCATCGGGCGGTCGGCGTCGCCGTCGGTGGAGATCAGCGCGTCCAGCGCGTGTTCGGCGCACCAAGCGGCCAGCTGGCTGCGGGTTTCGGGGTCGACCGCTTCGGTGTCGACGGGGATGAACGTGTCGGACCAGGCCAGCGGGACGGGCGTGCCGCCGCAGCCCTGCACGACGGCGACCATGATGTCGCGGGCCACCGAGCTGTGCTGGTAGACGCCGATGCGCATGCCCGCGAGCGCCTGATCGCCGAACGCGTCCGTGTAGCGGGCCACGTAGTCGGCGGCACAGGTGGGGTGGTCTTCCATGCTGCCCTGGCGTTCGGGCAGGGAGGGCAGGGCGTCAAGCGCGGCCAGAATCTGGGTTTCGTCCTCTTTCGACACTTCGCCCGAGGGCACGTAGAATTTCAGCCCGTTGCGGTCGGCGGGGATGTGGCTGCCGGTGATCATCACGGCGCCGCAGCCCGCGTTCATCGCCGCCAGCGCCAGTGCGGGTGTCGGCACGGTGCCGCAGCGCACAGCGGTCAGGCCGCAGTCCTGCACGGTCTGCAAAACCACCTCGGCGATGGCGGGAGAGGAGGGGCGCAGGTCCCAGCCCACGTGTACGGCAGACCCCTGGGGGCATGCGGCGACAAAGGCCCGCACGTAAGAGGCGACAAGATCGGGGGTCAGCTCGGTGACAAGGCCGCGCAGGCCGCTGGTGCCGAATTTGGGGGGCATGGGATAGGTCCTTATCAGGCGATAATCAGGTGGCCCCAACCTAGGCCGTGGGGCCGGGGCATGCCACCCACCGTACGCTGTGTTTCACAATTTTTTAACTCTGCCCCCTAGTTTGCCGAGCTGATCCGCCGCCCGTCGGCGGTGCCCCGCTTGTTGTCCTGGAGGTCTGCCATGCCCGACACTGTCTCTGCCGTTCTGTCCCTTCCCTTTATCCAGCCGAACCAGGCGCAAAAGCACGTGACCCACAACACCGCACTGCGGGTTCTGGACGGTATCATCCAGTTGGCGGTGATTGCCCGCGATCTGGACAGCCCGCCCGTTGCGGAGGTGGGCGCGCGTTATATCGTGGGGGCAGGGGCCTCGGGCGATTGGGCCGGACAGGCGGGGGCCGTGGCCATCCGCGAGGAGGGCGGCTGGAGCTTTGTCGCGCCGCTGCCGGGCTGGCTGGCCTTTGTCACCAGCGAGGGCGTGGCGGTTGTCTATGACGCGATGCTGGGCTGGGACACGCTGACCGGCGGTCCTGATCTCGAGGCTGAAACGCTGGGGCTGAACACCTCTGCCGATGCCACCAACCGGCTGGCGGTCGCCGCCGGTGCGACCTTGCTGACCCATGACGGCACGGGCCATCAGCTGAAGATCAACAAGGCCACGGACACCGACACCGCCAGCCTGCTGTTCCAGTCGGGGTTCACCGGCCACGCGGAAATGGGGCTGGCGGGCAGCGCCGATTTTTCGGTCAAGGTCAGCGCCGACGGCAGCACCTGGGCCGAAGCGCTGCGTGTCGATGCCGCGACGGCAGTACCGCATATGCCCCAAGGGCTGCTGGTCAACGGCACGATTTCGGGCACGGCGGTGCAATCGGGGGTGCATGACACCACGGCCGGGCGGCTGATGGGCACCGGTGCCTTTGGACTGGGCCAAAGCGGGCCGACCAGCACGGTGACACTGGCCACGGCGATGGCGTCGGGGTTCTTCAACTTTCCCGGCACCGATCCCGACAGCCCCGGCGGCACGGGCGGCGTGGTGATCGTGGCGCGTTATTCCAGCCAGTGGATCAACCAGTTGGTTTTTGCCGCCAACCAGACATTCATGTGGTTGCGCTGGACCAAGGACAGCGGCGTGACCTGGTCGGAGTGGTCGCCGATCTTTACCACGGCCAATCTGGTGGGCACGGTCAGCGAGGACGCGGGCACACCGACGGGGGCGGTGATCGAACGCGGCAGCACCGCGACGGGCGATTACGTACGCTTTGCCGATGGCACCCAGATTTGCACGCGCACTGAAACGCTGGCGGTGGTCACCACGCCGCTGGGCGCGCTGCACCGCGACGCGACACTGGCCGACTGGAGCTTTCCGGCAGCCTTTGCCGCGCCGCCGGTGGTGGCGGTTTCATGCACATCGCCGGAGCTGTGGGCCGATGCCGGAGCGGTGACGGCGACAGCGGCGGCGCGCGTGGTTTGGGCAACGCAAGTGACCGCTGGCGATCACATTTTGCACGCACAGGCGACAGGGCGCTGGTTCTGAAGGCAAGGGGGCGCGCATGGGCTTTCTTCCCCCTGTCCATTGATGGACAAAGTGGCAGGCGCTGGCTAAACACGACCTCGGAACTGGAATTTCGAGGGTAGTGTAGTGGCGGGATCTCTGACGGCAGGCGTGTCCGAAAAGCTTAAAGGCAAACGCATCTGGGTGGCGGGCCACAATGGCATGGTTGGCAGTGCCATCGTGCGCAGGTTGGCGCGCGAAGACTGCGAAGTGCTGACCGTGGGCCGCGACGGCTGTGACCTGATGAATCGGGCCGAGGTCGAGGATTGGATGGGCGCCAACAAGCCCGACATGGTGATCGATGCCGCCGCCAAGGTGGGCGGCATCCTTGCCAATGACACCTATCCGGTGGATTTCCTGTACAATAACATGGACATCCAGAACAACATCATCACCACCGCCCACACCGTCGGCGTGGAAAAGCTGGTGTTTCTGGGATCGTCCTGCATCTATCCCAAGCTGGCACCGCAGCCGATCACCGAGGACAGCCTGCTGACCGGCCCGCTGGAGCCGACCAACGAATGGTACGCGGTTGCAAAGATCGCGGGGATCAAGCTGTGCCAGGCCTATATGCGCCAGTATGGCTCGCGTTTTGTCTCGGCGATGCCGACCAACCTGTACGGCCCCTATGACAACTTTGACTTGCAATCCAGCCATGTGATTCCCGCGCTGATGCGCAAGGCACACCGCGCCAAGAAGGCAGGCGAAAGTGGCATGGAGATCTGGGGTACGGGCACGCCGTTGCGCGAGTTCCTGCATGTGGATGATCTGGCTGATGCCACCGTGTTCGTGCTGGCCGAATACGAGGATTTCGAGCACATCAACATCGGCTCGGGCACCGATCAGTCGATTGCCGATGTGGCCCGCATGGTGATGGATGTGGTCGGCCTGGAAGGCGAATTGCGCCACGACCGGACCAAGCCCGACGGCACCCCGCGCAAGCTGATGAGCGCGGCAAAGTTGCAGGCCCTGGGCTGGACCCCGACGATCGAGCTGAAAGAGGGTCTGGCGCAGACCTATCAGTGGTTCCTGGAAAACGTCGAAAACTGAGCTGCGGCGCGCGGACAAATCCGAAGCCGTAAAAAAACGCCGCCCTTTATTTGGGCGGCGTTTTGCTTGTCTGCCTGCGAAACGGGCGAAACTCAGCCTTTCCAGCTGCTCCGGTCATAGTCCAGCATGGCAAAATCCGGGCCGAACGCCTTGGCGACGACCTGGGCTGTTTCCTTGTTATAGTAGCGCGTGAACGGCTGATCGCGGTGGCTGCGCGAGGCGGATTTATAAGTGCCGAGCGCGCCGTTTTCCAAATCCAGATCAGCGCACAGCTGTTCCAGATCGTCGTCCAGGTGTTCGTAGCGCACAAAGCGGTCCACCACTTTTTGCCCACGGATCGTATAGGCCTGACGGTCGACGGGCAGTTCGGGGCGCACCAGCAGCCAGTGCGAGAATACTTCGACGGTCTTGTCGAAATCCAGCTCTGCCAGCTCGGCGCGCAGATTGGGCGCACAGTGCATCCAGAACCACGAAACCACTTTGTCATATGGATTTCTGACCACGCAGAACTTGTGGTAGCTGTCCCAGATTTCGGCGTCGATGTGCTTTTTGATGGCGGCTGCCGTCATGTGATTTCTGAACTTGCCGCCGCCCGACCCCTTGCCGCGCGCGCCGACGATTCCGTATTCGGTCACGCTTTGCGCGGTGTGGTGTTCCGCGGCAGTGCCGGGGGGGCGGCAATAGGGTTCAAGAAAGACTTCGACCGAGGTGCCCGCGGTCTTGAGAGTCTTGGTATAGATGAATTTATGGGCGTGACTGACGAGCATCGGGAAAGGCCTTGTGCATATAAAATCCTCATTCGTGTCCTAGCATCAAAGCCGGGGGGGGTGAATAGGCCGCCGCCGCACCGATTGGGACTGTTTTGCCCGTAGATTTTTGCTAAGACATTGCTGAATTTCAAATGCTGCGGCTGTGGGCCGTTGCCCAAAGGATAGGTTACGTCATGACAGACCAAAGCGCCAAAATAGAGATCGAGGTTCCGCCCAGTGATTACGCCGGGCCGAGCATTATTTTCTGGACCCTGCACAAGGCAGGCAGCCGGTATTTCTATTCGGTCATCAAGAAACTGGCCCGCAGCGCCGGTGCGCCGATGCTGAACATCGCGGCCGAATATTTCCAGGCGGGTGAAAAGGTTGAACTGACGCCCGAGGCGATCACCTATCTGCAACCCACCGGCTATGCCTATGGTCCCTTCCGCCAGCCGAACGAGGCCGAGGCGATCCCGGACTATGACGCCTACAAGCGGTTCCTTGTGGTGCGCGATCCGCGCGACATCCTGACGTCGTTCTATTTCTCGGCGCGGTTCAGCCACCGCAAGCCGGGGCAGGGCGCCGATGAAGAGCGCGAAGAAGCCACCGATATGCCGCCGATCGAGGAATATGTGCTGAAGCAGGGCCGCAAGATGCTGCCGCGCTGGCAGGCTTATGCCGACATGATCCGCAAGGACCCCGAGCTGCGCCTGTTCAAATACGAGTTCATCATCGACAATTTTGAAGAGTGGATGAACCAGGTGATCGACCACACCGGCCTGCCGGCAAAGCCTGCCATGGTCCAGGCGCTGGCACAGGCCCACGTGGCCGACGTTCAGGAGGAAGAGGTGACCAAGCACCGCCGCCAGATCCGTCCCGGAGATCACAAGCGCAAGCTGGAGCAGGCCACCATCGACGAGCTGAACGAGCTGTATGGCGATATCATCGAGCTGTTCGGCTACGAAAAGTAAACCTGTCCCATCGGACAGACCAAAGGCCCGCCATCACTGGCGGGCCTTTTGCGTTTTCGGGTCCCTGTGCGCGGCTCAGCCGGTCTGGACGTTCAGCGATTTGACCGCAAAGCTCAGCGAGCGGGGGTCGTGGGAGTGGGGGGCCGGGACCTTGTCAATCGACAGGGTGAACTTCAACCCGTCCGATGCACTGGCGCGCAGCGGTTTCGCCAAGGGCAAGTGAATGCGCGCAAAGGTTTCCTTCAGCTCCACGGGGGCAGAGGTGATCACGGTGTCGCCCAGCCTGACCGTCAGCTTGCACGGCTCCAGCGCACGCGCCATCAGCGTCACGCCGGTCACCGCCACGTCACGGCTCAGCGGCAGGGTCATGTCGGCCTCCTGGGCCACGGCCCAGCGGTGGGTGGCCTCGATGACCGACCAGCCGGAGCCGGTCAGCGGACGGCTGTTGCCCTCGCCCATAAAGACGTGAATGTCGGTCTGGTCGGCGGGGGCGTTCTTGGGTGCCTGGTCCGCTTCGGTTTCGAAATCACGCCAGGACGCCATCAGCTGGCGGGTTTCCGAAAAGCGGTTCAGCGCGTCCTCGTAGGGGTCGCGGCCCTGTTGATAGGCGGCCATGATCCGGTCGATGTTGGCCGACAGCCCCGCATGTTTCACCATCTTCGCGGCAGGGGTGGTGCGGATGAATTCCAGCATCGCGGGGTGGCTTTGGACCCAGGCCTTGTGGCCACGCTCGATGGTCAGCCGCGCATTGGCCGAGATCGCGCGCACCTTGTCCATCTGGTCGCGCAGGTTGATGCTTTGCACGCCCTGGGAAAACAGGATGCCGTTGGTCCAGTTGTGGATGTATTCGTTGTGCGTCGGCAGGTCGTGGGCGATCACCACCATGCCGCGGGCCATCGCCTCGAGAAAGGCATGGCCGATCCCTTCGGCATGGCGCGGCGCGATAAAAACGTTGGCGTTGTCCATCACGGCGGCGAAGTCGGACTGTTTTTCAAACCACGACGAATGGGTCACCGGACAGTCGAACCCTTCCAGATCCGTCTCGTTGAACACTGAACCGTCGTCGGCGGGGGTGTGGACGTGCAGGTGGCTGAGCTGGTCGCCCATCATCCGGCGCACCATCGGAAGGTTGATTCCCGATTTCGGCAACCGCTGCCAGAAAAAGCCGCGCAGCGTGTCCATGTCTGTGACCGGCTTCACCGATGCGGGATCGGTGAAATAGCGCACCAGCATGCTGTCACAGCCCAGCGACAGCGCCCGCCCGTGCAGCGTGGTCGAGAAGTTCAGATAGCGCGCCTGGCGGTTCATCTGCCAGTGGGTGTCGGGCAGGCCGGCCGAGCCGTCGTACATCTGCACCACGATCACCTTCTTGCCTGCTGCGATGAACAGGGGCGTCAGGAAATCCATCTGCCCGATCACGACATATTCGCTGTCGTCGATCAGCTGCGCCGCATCGACGGGCAGGGAGGGGTCGACATATTTGGTTTCGACATCAAAACCCTGTTCGAAAATACGCACCAGAAAGTCGAACGAACGGGTCTTGCGGTGGAACACATGGTCGACGAACAGCAGCCGGGGCTTGGTGTTGCGGGGTTTGGAGCCGAGAACGGGTGTGATTTTTTTCTTGGAAAACATTATGCCGCCTCCGCCTGGATCCAGGCCCTGCACGAGCGGTCCACGTCTTCCAGGTAATAGCGCCGCGCCAGTGCCGCCTGTTCGCGGATCATCTCGGGGGATTTCTGTGCAAACATCACGATGGCATCGGCAAAATCATCCTCGGTACCACAGGTCGCACCCGCATTGTACAGCCGCGCCTGATCGGCAAAGCCGGTGCCCGCCTGACAGATCGCCAGCCGTCCGAACATCAGCGCCTCCATCAGCATGGCCGAGCCGCGGTTGGCATAGACATCCTGCGCATAGGGCATCAGCGCCACGTGGCTGTCGCGGAACGAGCGGACGATTTCCGTATAGGGCACCTGACCCGGCAGGATCTCGGCGTTGGGCAGCGAATAGAGCCAGCGCATGTAATCGGTGTGCGCGGCAAAGGTCGCATCGGGCGGTCCCTGGATGATGAACCGCACCTGTGACGGGTCCAGCCGCGTCAGCACGCCTTCGATGATCGGTTTGAGGCGGAAGAAGCCCTTGTCGGGGCGGGCGGAGCCGCCGGACAGAAAGGTGATCGGCCCGTCCTGCGGGATGTCCAGCGGGTCGATGCCCGGCGCGAAGTACGGTACGATGTGCACCGGCTGTCCCAGCCTTTGGCGCAGGACATTGCCAAAGGTCGGCGTCTCGGCGCAGATCGACAGCGGCAGGCCCACGTTCAACAGCCCCTTGAGCCGGTCGATCACCACCGTGAAGGCATCCGGGTTGGTCATGTTCAGCGCGGTCATTTCCATCACCGCGATCATCCGCACCAGCAGCGCGGGACATTGGTGCGGGTGCAGCCCGCCCACCACATTGGCCAGCGACAGGGCGCTGTAGTGGTCGATTGACGGATACAGCAGCGTGTCCTCGGGGCCGATGTCATAGGCCGTCATGAACCGCGAGAATTCCACCGTCGCCGCGGCCTCGGGGCTGAGCCGCTGTCCGGGCACGTGCATCAGCTCCAGAGGGGCAGGCGCGCGGTCGATCTTCAGCACGTAGTCGTAGTGGAAATCGAAAAAGCGGATCACGCCATCGTCGCTGCCGTCGGCGGGGCGGGGCAGGTGTTGCGAGGCGACCATGTTGACCTCGTCAAAGTGATGCGATGCGAGATCGGCGAAATACTTGAGAGCATTCAGGCTGTGGCCATATTCCATGGCACAGACCGGGTCGATTATGAAAACGCGGGCCAAGGGTCGTCCTTAAAGTCTGGTGCGGGGCAGATGCTGCATTTTCAGGCAACACCGGTCACGCGTCGTGTTCAAATGACACCCCTGGCGGGATGCGGTGCTTAAATAATGATGTTCCGCGCCCTTTGGCATGGTCGCTATGGTGTTGTAAAACTTCATACACAGCCCCGTTCGGTCAACATCTGCAATGCGGCATAGTAGAATTGTGTATCAATCTCAATGTGCGGTTTGAGAGCAAGGCGGATTTTGTCCGTTACTTCGAGCGGGGGCGCCGGAGAGAACCAGGTGCCTGTATTTTCATCAGTTATGTTGTCATGTGGCAGCGCAGGCGGCGGAGTCAGTCCGAGTGCTGTAAAAAGTGGCGGAATTGTGGCAGGATGCTCGAGCAGTGCCACGCCGCTGATCGCTTTGAGATGGGCGCAGGCGCGGGGCAGGGCGGTCGCGTCTTCGGCCAGCGGTCGGGCGCCGTCGGGGGCAGGGTGGCTTTCCCAGGATTTCAGCCCCAGCGCACCGGCCATTTGCCGGGTCTGCGCGTTGTCGATGCTGGGATGGGCGACCAGATCGGGATGGGCGAAAAAGGCCTCTGCGTCATGGGCGCGGGCCAGCCGGATCAGGTTCATGTTGCGCTTTTGCGCGCGGGCCGCATTGGGATCAACCGAGCGCAGATAGCGGTAAAGCGACACGAGCCGTGCCGTCGGATCACGCAGCATGGTGACCACGCGGACCGCGCGGCCCGGGATCAGGGCCAGCGTGGCGCTGTCGAAATGGCCCGAAAAGAATTGCGCCTGTGCCAGCATCGCCGCCGGCCAGTTGCCCAGCCCGTTGCGCCGTTCGGGAAACAGCGGCACGTCCAGCGCGGCGGTCAGCGCCGTGTGCAGGCTGGTGCCGCCCGCCTTTGGGACGTGCTGAAACACCGTGACGGGGCGGTCCATGTCTGCCGGTGCGTCCAGCGCGCGGTTGTCCCGTGTCGCCAGCCGTTGGCGGAAGGTATCCGTGCGCATCAGGTGCAGGCCCAAGGCCTCGATATCGGCAAAATTGCGATGCCGCTCAAGCAGCGGCTGGGGCAGATTCGTACGCCCCATCAGCAAGGCAAAGGCGCTGCGTATTTCGTTGTCTTTCAGCATCATGTCCTCTTGCATCGGGCCAAATCAGGGCCAGTTTCAACATATTCAGGTTGCAAAGTCTTGGCGTTTCGAGATCGGGCAGGTATTGACGAACGACCAAAAGCATAACATCGCGTACAACGGGAAGAGTAACAGGCACATAATGAGCGGATCTCCGATCAAGTTATCATCACCGGATCAGTTTGATCCCAAAACCATGCAACTGGTTTTTGTTCATATCCCGAAATCGGGCGGCACGTCGTTTCATGCGGCCCTCGAAGATATGTCGGGCGGTGGTTACCTGCATCTTGTCCCCGGCCAGAACGACCCCGAGGACATCAACACGTTGTGGGGCATCGGCGGGCATTTCAATTATGAATCGGCGCTGGTGCAGTCCACCAAGAAAGACCGCGTTTACGTGACCTTGTTGCGTGATCCGGTGGAACGGTTCGTGTCCTTCTTTCACCATGTGCAGGCGCGTCCCTATCACCATCTGGCGCAGGCCGACCCCGAGCTTTTGGAAATGGGGCCCGGCGATTTTGCGCGCCGGCTGGCGGCAATCGGCAACCGCGAGGTGTCGAACCTGCAGTGCAAGATGGTCACCGGACGCGGCGGCATCACTGGGATCAAGGCGGCGAACCACGCCCGCGCGCAGTTCACCATTTGCGCGCCCCTGACCAAACAGCCGCAGATCGTGGCATGGCTGGCCCGTGCGGCCGGAGCCGAAGAGGCCCCCGAAGTGCAGCGGCTGAACACCTCGAAGGCCAAGGCGCCGGTGGCGTTGAGCGACGCGGACCGCGCCTTTGTCGAAGGGCTGAACGCTGACGATATGGTGCTGTTCGAGCGCGCCAGCGCCAAGGGCTGGGACGGGTTCGAGGACTAAAGCGTCCCGCCTTTACACTGAAACACGAAGGGCGCTTTTTGCGTTGGAGGTGCCGCCGACAGGCAGCGAACAAGCGATTCACGTTCAAGGCGGGGCGCTTTAGCTTAAACCTGAGTTTGAAAGGGGAGCAAATCACTTACAGGCCACAACAAATACTAGGCTGTATAAGGACCACAAATGAGCGCAACCAACATTGATGCCGCTTTGGCAGCAATTGACGCCGCAGGTTTGGATCGCACTTATCTTTCCCATACTGGAGGCGTGACAGAAGGTCGGATATCAGAGGTTGAGCGCGAGCTTGGCATCAATTTCCCATCATCTTATAGATATTTTCTAAAAACCCTTGGACAAGGCGATTTTGAAGGCATTGAGTTTCTTGGATTGTTCGAGGAAAAAACAGCACTTGAAAAATGGGGCAATGCCTATCGCGTTACGCTGGAACTACGTAAAAACGGTTTTTTGCCCGACGACCTCTTTGCGGTGAAGAACTTTGAAGGTGACGCCTATGCTTGCCTGCATTTGACGAATTTCCGAAATGAAGAGTGTCCGGTCATTCTCTGGGATTTTGGCGAAAGCGTCGCGCGGCAGCGAACGAACCCTCATATTCTTGCTTGTTCCTTTGGGGAGTACTTCTTCAATTTGATCGAAGAACTTATCCATGACGCTCGGGAATAAATGCTCCCGCTATTTGTTCAGACTGAAATTCAGCAAGATGGCCTCGAACCCCACCTTCGCCGCGATCAGCGGGCAGGTCCGGTTTTCCATTTCGGGTCAGTTGATGACGGATAGCTCAATTTCGCCTGACGTCTGACGCATGGGCTGCCAGCTACTGCCAGCAGCCCCCGATGTTTTCGCCATCACGTGCGGGCGTAGACATCCTCGTAACGCACGATGTCGTCTTCGCCCAGATAGGTGCCGGTCTGCACCTCGATCAGCACCATCGGCACCTTGCCCGGGTTCTCCATGCGGTGGATGGCGCCCAGGGGGATATAGACCGACTGGTTCTCGCTCAGCAGCTTGACCTCTTCGTCCACGGTGACCCGCGCGGTGCCCGCCACGACGATCCAGTGTTCCGACCGGTGCACGTGGCTTTGCAGGCTCAGCGCCGCGCCGGGGTGCACGTGGATGCGCTTGACCTGGAAGCGATCGGAGAGAATCAGCGTTTCGAACCAGCCCCACGGGCGGTGATCCACCGGCAATTGCACCGCCTGTTTCGCGCCGCGTTTCTTCAGTGTTTCCACGGCCTTTTTGACGTTCTGGGATTCCGACAGATCGGCGACCATGACCGCGTCACGCATCGCCACGGCGACCACGTTTTTCAGCCCGATGCCGACCAGCTCGATCTCGCTGGATTCCGACCGCAGCAGGGTGTTTTCACAGTCGAACACGGTGGTGTTTTCCGACCGCGCATTGCCGTTCTTGTCCTTGGTGCTTTCCTGCCAGACGGCTTCCCAGCTTCCCAGGTCCGACCATTGCTCGTCAAAGCTGACGACCGACACATTGGTGGCCTTTTCCATCACCGCATAGTCGATGGATTCCTCGGGGACACCGGCCCAGGCGGTCTCGTCCAGACGGGTGAAATCCAGATCGCTGACGGCGCCGGCCATCGCCGCCTCGACACCGGCAAGGATGTCGGGGGCATGGGTGCGGAATGCGTCGATCAGCACGTCGGCACGGGCCAGGAACACACCGGCATTCCACAGGTATTTCGGATCTGCCAGCAGCTCGACCGCGCGTTCGGCGTTGGGTTTCTCGATGAACCGCTCCAGCTTCATCACGCCATCGTGGGTCTGGGCACCGCTTTGCAGCCAGCCAAAGCCGGTCTCGGGGCGGGTCGCCTTGATGCCGAAGGTGACGATATTGCCTTCTTCCGCCGAGGCGGCCCCTGCCATCACGGCCTTGCGAAAGGCCGCGCTGTTGGCCACCGCATGGTCCGAAGGCACCAGCAGCAACATGCCGCCCGGCGTGTCCTGCTGAACCTTCAGCGCGGCCAGAATGGCGGCAGGCGCGGTGTTGCGCCCGTCGGGTTCGATGACGATACCGCTGGCCTCGACGCCTGCCTCGTCCAGCTGTTCGGTCACGATAAACCGGAAGCTGTCATTGGTGACCACCAGCGGGTTGCCAAAGCCCTTGCCCAGGAACCGCCGCGCCGACGCCTGGAACAGGCTTTCGTCGCCGACCAGCTGGGCAAACTGCTTGGGAAAGGATTTGCGCGAAAGCGGCCAAAGCCGCGTGCCGGAGCCACCACACAGAAGGACAGGAGTAATCATGTTTTTCAATCCGTTTGCTTGTTAATCTTGGACGTCCCCGCCGCCTTGCGGGCCTTGACGGCCATGTGCCGTTCAAGTGCGGCGCGCAGGGTTTCGGGAGACTCGTGTGTTTGCAGTTGCAGCATCTTGTTTTCAGGGACGGGTTTATTGTGCAACCCCTCGTAGACGCGCGCAACCTGGTGACGGGTCAGGGACAGTTTTGCCAGCTTTTCGAACAGGGCGGGGCGGTAGTGACGAAAGGCGGTGACATCACGCGGCTGGTGTACGCCGCTGGCCTGCAGCCGGGTCACCTTGCTTTGTTCGATGCGTTCGCCGTCGATGGTGTCCACCGCCATGCGGATGCGTTCGGGATCTACCGGGGTGTCCGCATCGAAATAGGCCACCGCGCGGGCCAGCCCCGCCGCCGGATCGGCCAGGAAATCGTCATAGCGCAGCACCAGCTGGCGGCGGCCGAAATCCGAGGTGACCCATTTGTCGACAAAGCCGCGATAGCGGGCAAATTCGGCGCTGACAAAGGTGCGGAACGACGCCTGGGTGTCTGGATTGCCCTGGCGCACGTAGAGTTCAAAGTTCGACACAACGGAGGGCACGAATTCACGGTACTGGATCAGATATTTCTGCCCGGCCACCTGCGGCACCTTCAGGTCGAAATCGTGGTTCTTCGACAGCTGCGTCTTGCGCGGGGTGCTGCACGGCACGGTGCCGCAACACCCCGGAGGTTCAGCGTAGAAATTGCAATATTGGAAGCCTGGCCCGAAATATTTCTGCAACAGTCGCACCAGCATGTGGTGCCCGGACCGGGGCCATGAAATGCCTGCAACGTAATCCAAAATTCATCCTTCCGCATGGGCCCGAGATACGGCGCACCCTCACGCCACAGGGTTTAACGTCAGAGATTGGCGGGGTAAACCGCCCGTGTCGCACGGGGCGGGCGATCAATCGGGGCAAGATGCTTTTTCAAGCAACTTGATGTCGTGGGCAAAGCTCTGCGCAATCAGCGCATCCACCGTATCGTCAAAAAAACAGTGCGCATTGACCTCTGGCAGCGCGTCCAGAACCGGCGGTTCCATCGCCTGTGCGCCCGGAATATCGATGCCCGAACGGGGCGGATTTGTGCCGATGTCGGGTGGCGGCAGGCGGCTGCCTGCCCAGTCGGTCATCGCCGCCAGCGCCGCGTCGCGCCGGTCATAGTTGAAGAGGTGCGTATAGGTCATGCCGCGCAGGAACAGATGCTGTGGACGCCAGTCCGGCGCCAGCGTTCCGGGCTTGGCCGCAGCCACGTGGCGCACGAAATCGGCGAAGGACACCGAGCGGTGGAAATCAGGCCGGTCCTGCCCCTGGATGGCGGCCAGTACGGGGCCGGTGGCCGCGTGGTATTGCGACAGGTGGCGGTTGCGCAGGAACTGGTCGCGCCAGACGGCCAGCAGCCGGTCGCGGGGCGTGCGCAGCACGGCCAGCCGCATGAAATCCGGTGCATCCGCATAGGCGCGCGCCTGGGCTTTGGGGTGGTCGCCCAACCGCAGGCCGGTGTTGACGTGCCCGGTCAGCAGATTGACATCGCGTAGGATGTAATCGCTGTCGGGATGGCCTGACAGCCGCACCATCTGCGCCGCAAGTGCGTCGCCGCCGCTGCCCGGAATGGCACAGCAGAGCATCCGTGTCTGGGGGAGAACAAAGACCCCGCCCAGCGGCCATTTCATGTCGTTTTTCCAGCTGCGCTTGCTTGCCTTGAACTCGCGCGAATCGATCAGCGCGGCGTAAAGCTGTGCGGTGCTGGTAAAAGGCGGGCGTTTGTCCGCGGGCGGGGTGCGGTCCAGAAAGAACTGGTAGGCGCGGTCGATCTCGGCGGCGTCCAGCGTCATCCTTCTGCCTCGCGCGCCACCCGTCCCAGAATGTCGTCCAGCCGCTCGGAATAGCGCCGCGCGATGGCCTTGTCCGAGAAATGGCTCTGCACAAAGTCGAAAGCCGCCTGTGCCTTTTGCGCGCGCAGCGCGTCATCGCCCCAGGCCAGCCGCATCTGCTTTGCAGCAGAGGACACGTCAGGTTCGGCCCATTTCTGGCCCGGCAGGACAAAGATATAGTCGTCCTGTTCCAGCTCGACCTCTTCATAATCCACCAGAAAGGCGGTGTCGGGCGAACAGAAATCCATATTGCCGGAATAGCCCGTGGCCACCACCGGCACGCCCAGATGCATCGCCTCGATCATGCCAAAGCCCCAGCCTTCGGACTTGTGCAGCGAGATATAGCAATCACAGCCCGCCTTCAGCGCCAGCAGGTCGGCATAGGCCAGCGTTTCATTCAGCACCGTGATGCGCGGATCGGCGGCGACGGCAGCGTCGACCGCATCCCAGATGCGCGACTGGACCGGGTCCATGATCTTTTCGCGGTTCTGGGTCTTGATCACCAGCCGCACCGGCCCGATTCCTTCAAAGGCCTGTTTGAACGCCTTCAGAACCCCCAGCGGGTTCTTGCGCTGGACAAAGGAAAAGCTGTCGAAGGTGACCAGAAACACGAATGTGCCCGCATCCCAGCCAAAGCGCGCCAGCACGTCCTGCTTGGCGGTGCTGCGGTCAATGGGCGGCAGATCCTCGTAACACATGCCGACGTTGTGCACCGGCGTGTCGGTGTGCGGGCGGTAGATGTCGACGCCATAGTCGGTCGACACCCAGATCTCGTCCAGCATCTCCATCGCGAGGTAGTGACAGGCGGCGGGGCTGTCGAGCTCCCAGTAGAAATAGCCGATGTTATAGGCGTCCGAAAACACGTCCGGCGCATAGGCAAAGACCAGCGGGATCGATTCCGCGTTCAGGTGAATCAGGTTCACCTTTGCGCGTTTATACTCGGACAGCCGGCCAACCTTGGAAAAGCCTTCGGGCGCGGGGTTGTCCAGACCGAAGTTCACCGGGTTCACGCTGTAACCGGTCTGCGCCAGAATCTGCGCGGACAGCCGCGTCGCCTGTCCCAGCCCCGAGGCTTTTTCGAATGGGCCGATCAACTGCACGTCCACCTCTTCGACCTCGGGGGCCAGGGCGGGCAGGCGGGCCGCCTCGATCCGGTGGCCGCGCGGGGTGAAGGTGGTGAATTCCA
>TARA_R110000765_G_scaffold226603_1_pt1 | contig 77310 bp, 71 predicted proteins | sample TARA_R110000765 | Tara Oceans TARA_R110000765 (sample SAMEA4398168) | marine metagenome | biome: Polar Biome; feature: [MES] marine water layer (ENVO:01000295) within the mesopelagic zone...; material: water (ENVO:00002006), including particulate matter (ENVO:01000060) such... | reverse complement strand
CCGGGCGCCTTTTTTTCAGCCATGGTGTGGCCCAAATTGATGACTTGAGGCATTGTTATCACAGGAGCTGGAAATGGCTAGTGGACGCAAACGCAACGGGTGGTTGAGAACCCTTCTTGGTCGACGTCGCCGTCATGCGGCGAAGAGGGCCTTGCTATTGACCCATCCGATTGATGAAAATCGCAGCTACAATGCCATGTCTACGCATGTAGCAAAGTTCCAGATCGGTCAGGTTGTACGCCACCGCATGTTTCCATTCAGGGGTGTAATATTCGACGTGGATCCGCAATTTGCGAACACAGCCGAATGGTATGAATCCATCCCGGAAGAAGTGCGCCCCCGCAAGGATCAGCCGTTTTATCACCTGTTCGCGGAAAATGAGCGCACGCACTACGTCGCCTATGTGTCGGAGCAGAACCTGCTACCGGACGAATCCGACACGCCGCTCACCCACCCGGATATACTTGACTGGTTCAATCTGACCGGCGGCGGCACCTACCAGCTCAAGAAGGGCGTCGCCAACTAGCACGCGTGTGTTGGGAAGCCGTCAAGCCAGGTAGAACAGATAGATCGCGATGCTGGTCGCGACCCCGACAATCAGGTTCATCGGCACGCCAATCTTCAGGAAGTCCGAGAACCTGTAATTGCCCGCGGCATGCACGATGGTGTTGGTTTGATACCCGATGGGCGAGGCAAAGCTCGCGCTCGCCCCGAACATCACGGCAATCACCAGCGCCCGGGGTTCGATCCCAAGCTGCGTGCCCAGCACGATAACAAGCGGCGTCATAATCACCGCGACGGCGGCATTGGTCACCACTTCGGTCAAGACCGATGTTAGCAGATAGACCATGAGCACCAGCCAGAAGGGAGATGCTGACGCCAGCAAGGGCGTCATGCCATCCACCAGCAGGTTTACACCGCCAGCCGCTTCGAGGCCTTTGCCGACCATCAGCATGGCGAAGATCAATGCCAGCACTCCGGCATCCATCGCCTCGAAGGCATCATTCAGCGACAGGCACCCAACCGCGAGCACAGCCCCCACCCCGATCAGCGCTGCCATCACGAGCGGAACACCGGCAATAGCAGACGACAGCACGACAGCAGCGAGAATTGCGACGGCCAGCGGCCCGCGCTTGCGACGGAAGGGTTCAGCCTTGAAGGCCCGGTCAACGACCAACGCGCCGGAGGCGGCCAGTTCGCGCAACTCGCTCTGGGAGCCATCAACAATCAGCCGGTCTCCCGCCTTCAACCGCGTATTGGCAAGATCAGGACCCGGCGGGTTCCCAAACCGCATAAGTCCGCGAACAGTCACAGCATGGTGCGACAAGTAGGAAATCTCGGCGATCCGCAGCCCGATATTGGGGTCATTCGCCGCCACAGTTGCCTGGGCGCGCTCCTCCGGTGCTGAATCGGTCTGCCGCTTCCTGACACCCACGCGGAACATGTCCGAACTCACAAGGGTCAGAAGCTCTGTCAGTTCGGCCCGCAAGGTCACCCTGTCGCCGGCTTTGAACAGTTCGTCCATATTTGCGCCTGACAGCCGCCGGTTTCCCCGGCTGTGGGACACAAGGCTGATACCCTTCTTCGACAATTCCGGTACTTCCGACACCAGTCGCCCAATGATGGGCGAGCCTTCCCGCACCACTGCATCGGTCAGGTACAGCGTTGACGCCCTTGGCGTCGACACGCTGCCGTCTGACCGCGGCAACAGCAGCCAGCCAAAGCCCAGAAGGATTGCCAGACCGGTGGCGAACGTGACCAGGCCGACCGGCGTAATCTCGAAAATACTGAACGGCGCCATGCCGGCATCCTGCGCCACACCCGCGACCAGCAGATTGGTTGAGGTTCCGATCAGCGTACATGTCCCGGCCAGGATCGAAATGTAGGATAGCGGGATCAACAGCTTCTTCTCAGATACTTTCAGTCGCTCTGAGAGTTCGATGACGATTGGCAGCAGGATCACCACGACAGCAGTATTGTTCACGAACGCGGAGGCGACCGACACCGTCGCCCCCAAAAGCACCAGCGCGCCCACTGCCGACCGGTCTGCCACCTGCAATACCGATGCGGCCAGCGCGTCCAGCACACCCGTCCGTTTCAGCGCGGCTGCCAGGATGAACATGGCCCCAATCGTAATGGGCGCGCTGTTCGAGAACGCCGACAGTGCATCAGGCTCATCAAGGTAGCCAAGTAATAGAAATGCGCCCGCGCCGATCATGGCAATCGCTGCAGGCGGCAACCGCTCCATGAAAAAGCCGACAAACATGATCGCGAGGATGAAAAGCGAGATCACCGCCGCATGGTCGGACACGAAAGCCTGCATGGATATTGAACCCTGAAATCGAAAGCGTTCGGGTCAACGTCCAAGTCGCGTCCGCGTTGCCTGCCCGAAGGCATTTCTTTTCAGTTGGCAGAGCCTGTGTCAGCGCCTTCCAGAATCGCAATCACCGCGTCCCAGTGGACCAGCGCATCGACGTCGCCCTGCGCGGCCACTTCCGCTGCCCGCAAAGTTGCGATCACGGCGGCATCATCGCCATATTGGCGAAGCAATTGCCCGGCAACGCTGACGGCTGTCTCGCTCATTCGGCCTGAGCGTTCGCACGCTCGATTGCTGCTGTTGTTGACTGCCCTTCCACCAGCGGCACGATATGCACTGTGCCGCCTCGCGCCATCACGATATCGGCCCCAACGATGGTCTCCATTGAATAATCACCGCCCTTGACCAGCAGGTCTGGCTGCAGCGCCGCAATCAGGGCGCCCGGCGTATCTTCATCAAACACGACCACGGCGTCGACAGCGCTCAGCCCCGACAGAACGCGGGCCCGCGATGATTCGTCATTCACCGGCCGGCTCGGCCCTTTCAGGCGCTTCACCGAAGCGTCAGAATTCAATCCCACGACAAGTCGTCCACACCGGGCCTTGGCTTCCTCGAGCACCTTGAGATGGCCCGGATGCAGGATGTCGAAGCAGCCATTCGTAAAGCCGACGGTCAGGTTCGCGTCCCGCCAGACTTCGATCTGATCGACCAGCGTCTCGATTGGCACATGCGATACGCCGCCATTGCGCAAACCCATCTGCATCGCCGTCTTCAACTCGCTTGCAGAAACTGTGGCCGTTCCCGACTTGCCAACCGCTATGCCTGATGCCGCAATCGCCAGCTCAACGGCGTCCGCCAGACTGCCGCCTCCCGCAAGGCCCAGCGCCAATGCCGCAATGCTCGTGTCGCCTGCGCCTGACACGTCATACACTTCCCGCGCCTCGCCAGCCCTGTGCATGACACTGCCATCCTTTTCCACGAACGACATGCCCTTGGCCGCCCGCGTCACAACGATGCCTTTGGCAGGCAGCATACTCATGGCCTGCGCCAGCGCCTCTGCGGCGTCTCGGTCGGTCTCCACCGGCAGGCCCATCGCTTGGCCCAGTTCCACGGCGTTTGGCTTGAGCAAATCGACGGCCCCGTAACGAACAAAGTCCAGACCCTTCGGATCGGCAATCACGGGGATACCATGCGCGCGGCCCGATGCGATGGCGGCTTCAATCACATTCTTGGTGATGGTGCCCTTGGCATAGTCAGACAGAATGATGAGGCACGCATCCTTGGCCGCATCTTCGAGTGACACCACGATATCCGCTTCTGCCGACAGGTCGATTGCGCGCGCATCTTCGGCATCCACGCGCAGCAATTGCTGCCCGCCGGCGACGAAACGGGTTTTCAACGTTGTCGGCCGATCACGCATCACGATCAGATCGGCCTCCACGCCGTCGATCTGGCCCAGCAATTCTGCGAGTTTGCGTCCCTCGGCATCGTCGCCGACCACGCCAATCAGCGCCGTTCGCAGGCCGAGTGTCGACAGGTTGCGCCCGACATTCCCTGCCCCGCCCGGCATGGCGGCTTCGCGCGTGCGCCGCATGATCGGCACGGGCGCTTCAGGCGAAATCCGGCTGACCTGGCCGTAAACAAAGCGGTCGAGCATGACGTCGCCCACGCAGACGACCCGTTTGCCTTCGGCGGCCCAGATCAGCTCGATCAGTGTTTGCGTGTCCATCAGGCGACTCCATTTGATCATCGGATATAGCCCCGCGGCGTCCGGGGTGAAACCCACCGCATCACTGACTGATCCAGATGCCACCCACCTCCGTAAGACAAGCATACAGTCGACTGAACGGACCCGGAGCCATTTTCCTGCCAAAGCCTGCCCCCGCCCTCTTCTGGTTCCGTGAAGACCTCAGGCTATCCGACAACCGGGCCCTGAATGCTGCCGTTTCGACAGGCAAACCCCTGATTTTGCTGTTTATTCATGACGAGCAAACATCTGGACCACGGGCACACGGTGGGGCCTCGAAATGGTGGCTCGACAAGTCTCTCGCAGCGCTCTCTGGCGATATCAGGAAAACAGGCGGCCATTTGACATTGCGTTCAGGAGCTTCAGCCGCAGTCATCAAAGACATTATCGCCGAAACCGGCGCCGACAGCGTGTTCTGGAATCGCCGCTACACACTGGCAGAGCGTGATCTCGATAGCGAGATCATGGAGTCGCTCAAGCAGGACGGAATCGCCGTTTCCAGCTTCAATTCGCGTCTCCTGACCGAGCCGTGGACCGTGAAAACAGGCAGCGGAGGCTACTACAAGGTTTTCACCCCCTATTGGAAATCTGTCCGTGCCGACTACCGCGCGCCAGACCCCTGCCCCGCACCCTCCAGCCTCGCAGGTCCCAAACTCGCATCCAACGCCCTCTCCAACTGGAATCTTCACCCGACGGCCCCTGACTGGGCTGGCGGCCTGGCAGAGACCTGGACGCCGGGCGAAGCGGGCGCCATTCAGCGCCTGACTGATTTTCTGGATGGACCGGTCAACAATTATGCCGAGGCGCGCAACCGTCCGGATATCGCGAATTCAACGTCGGGCCTCTCGCCCCACCTGCGCTTCGGCGAGATCGGTCCGGCACAGGTCTGGCGCGCCGTTCAGCACGGCATCAGCGCCGGACAGCTCGATGAATCCAGCGCGATGACCTTCCTTTCGGAAATAGCCTGGCGTGAATTTTCCTATGTGCTTCTCTTCCACAATCCAGCGCTCGCAAGTGAAAACTACAATGAATCATTTGACCATATGCCGTGGCGCAGCGACGACGCCGCCTATGCCGCATGGTGCGAAGGCCGTACTGGCTACCCCATGGTCGATGCAGGCATGCGCCAGCTCTGGCACACGGGATTCATGCACAATCGTGTGCGGATGATCGTGGCCTCCTTCCTTACCAAGCACCTGCTCCTGCCGTGGCAGGATGGCGAAGACTGGTTCTGGGACACACTGGTTGATGCCGATCCAGCTTCTAATTCAGCCAGCTGGCAGTGGACGGCCGGAAGCGGCGCAGATGCTGCTCCGTATTTCCGCGTATTCAATCCGATCACGCAAGGTCAGAAGTTCGACGCTACGGGCGAATACGTCCGCCAATGGTGCCCGGAACTGGCTGACATGCCCGACAAGTATCTGCACGCCCCCTGGGAGGCTGACGCTGCCACCCTTTCCGCCGCCGGCGTTACACTCGGCACGACTTATCCAAAGCCCATTGTCGATCACAAGACCGCGCGCGAGCGCGCCCTCGACGCTTATGCTACCCTGAAAGAAAGACGAGACGCCGCATGAAACGCATCGCAGTCATAGGATCCGGCATTTCCGGTATCGGAGCCGCCTACGCGCTGAAAGACACAGCCGACGTTACCCTGTTTGAAGCCGACGACCGGCTCGGCGGGCACGCCTGCACCCATGCGTTCGACTATGACGGCCACCAAACCGCCGTCGACCTGGGCTTCATCGTCTACAATGGCTTGAACTATCCGAACCTGATCGGCTTCTTCGATGCGCTTGGCGTGGAGACACAGAAATCGGACATGAGCTTCGCCGTATCGGATCGCGACGGCTGGGAATGGGCATCGACCGCCCGTGGCATGTTTGCCCAGAAGCGCAACCTGCTGAGCCCGTCCTTCCACCGCTTCTGGCGCACAATCCTGAAGTTTAATGATCTCGCCCGCGCCGAGCTGGCCGAAGGTAAGATCGAAGACACTACCCTTGGCGCATGGCTCGACCGTCACGGTTTCGACCAACCATTCCGCTGCAACTACATTCTCCCCATGGGCGCGGCCATCTGGTCGACACCTGAAGCCGAGATGCTCGACTATCCGGCCCGCAGCTTCTTCCAGTTCTTCGAGAACCACCGCCTCATGCATCGCGAGCGCCCCCAATGGCGCACCGTCACTGGTGGCAGCCAGACCTATGTCCGCGCCGCCGCGAAAGAACTTGGTGACCGCGTACACACCAACACGCCCGCCATTCGTGTCTTTCCTTTCGGCGACAAGGTGACCGTGATCACCGCCGACAATCGCTCCCACATTTTCGATGATGTGATTCTGGCCACCCATTCGGATCAAGCGCTCCGCCTTGTTGAGAATAGCTACGAAGATCAGTCCTTCCTCCTGCGCTCGGTCCACTACCGTCCGAACACGATCTACCTGCACCGCGATCCCGCCCTCATGCCGGCACGCCGTAACGCCTGGGCCAGCTGGAATGTCATCAAACAGGATAATGGCGACATCTGCCTGTCCTACTGGATGAACCGTCTTCAGGGACTGGACGATGCGCGCCCGCTCTTCATCACGCTCAATCCAGAGGTCGCCCCTCGCGATGAACTGACCTTTCACGCATATGAATTCGACCATCCCCAGTTTGACGCCGCCGCCGAAGCCGCCGTACGCGGACTCAAACGCATTCAAGGTCAGAATGGCCTCTGGTTCGCAGGCGCCTGGATGGGCCGCGGCTTCCATGAAGATGGTCTGAAATCCGGTCTGTCGGCGGCACTCTCACTTGGCGGGCACGTCCCGTGGGACGCGAAAGGCGTGGACATCCACACCCCATCGCGCAAAACTCCACTCATGGAAATTGCAGCAGAGGTGTCCGTTTGACGGTTCCGGCGCTCAATTTGTGGAAAGGCCAAACGGTTCACGCACGCTATGTGCCGTTCGAGCGGCGCTTTGCCTACGACCTCGCGCTGATAGACATAGACATCGACCGGCTGGAAGAAGCGGGCAGGCAGTCAGCCTTTTTCTCGGTCGACCGCCCCAACCTGTTTTCCTTTTCCCGCAAGGATCATGGCGCGCGCGCTGACATCCCGCTCCGCCCATGGGCGGAGGACACGCTGTCAAAAGCAGGCGTGAAACTTGACGGCGGCGCCATCCGGCTCGTCACGCTTCCGCGCCACCTGTTCTATAAATTCTCACCCATTTCGCTCTGGTACGGCTATGGCCCGGCAGGCGACCTGCGCGGCATCATCTACGAGGTCAACAACACCTTCGGCGACACGCATTCCTATGTCGCCGCCGTCTCGGGTAATCGCTCCCGGCACGAATCCGACAAGGCGTTCCACGTGTCGCCCTTCTTCGACGTCACCGGCACCTACCGCTTCACGCTGCGCGCCCCCGATGACCGGCTCGGCGTCGTTGTCGAAAGCCTGAAGGACGGCACACGCCTGCACATGGCCAATATCACCGCCAGGCGCCAGCCCGCCACCACGCGCACCCTCCTTGCCACCACCCTCTACCGCCCCTTCTCCACACTGGGTGTCACACTCGGCATCCACTGGCAGGCCCTCAAAATTTGGCTGCGCGGCGCAAAATACCGCTCACGCCCCACACCACCGGAACACGCGGCCACCCTTGCCGTTGCACCCGCAGACAACGCGCCCCAAATCAAGAAAGACGCCGCATGAGTGATCCCATCCTCGCTACCGCACAATCCATCCGGCGCCTCAAGGGCATCCCCGCCTCGTTCCGCCTTGCCGCGCTCGCCCTGCTGCGCACCCAACGGGGAACCCTTCAGTTCACCCTGCCCGATCACCGCAAGATCATTTACCGGAATGCCGAAAGCGGCCCCTCGGCCGAAATCATCATCCACGACTACAATTTCGTGAAACTCGCCCTCGCAGGCGGCGACGTCGGCTTTGCCGAGGCCTATATGGACAGCCAGTGGTCCACACCCAACCTGACCAAGGTGCTGCAATTTTTCTCCGCCAACTTTGAAGCGGCTGGTCAGCTTGCGCGCGGCGGCGTGGTTGTGCGCTGGGCCAACATGGTGCGCCACCTGTTCAACCGGAACTCCAAGTCAGGTGCGCGGCGAAACATCATGGCTCACTATGATCTGGGTAATGACTTCTACAGCCTCTGGCTCGACCCGAGCATGACCTATTCCTCAGCCATTTATGAAAGCCCCAATCAGTCGCTCGAACAGGCCCAGCAAGCAAAATATCGGAACATCTGCGACCGTATCGATGCCGGGCCATCCAGCAGCATTCTAGAAATAGGCTGCGGCTGGGGCGGCTTTGCAGAATACGCCGCCAAGCATCGCGGCAGCCAGGTCACTTGCCTGACCATCTCGCCGTCACAGCGCGACTACGCCATGCAGCGCATGCAGCGTGAAGGCTTGTCAGAGCGCGTTGAAATCCGCCTTGAAGACTATCGCGACCACAAGGGCAGCTATGACGGCGTCGCCTCGATCGAAATGTTCGAAGCCGTCGGCGAATCCTACTGGCCGAGCTATTTCGCCAAGATCTTCGATAGTCTCAAACAGGGCGGCAAGGCTGCGCTTCAGATCATCACCATTGATGACGATCTCTTCGCCAGTTATCGCAAGCGCGTGGACTTCATCCAGCGTTACATCTTCCCGGGTGGCATGCTGCCAGGCGAAACCGCTTTGAAGGAACAGTTCGCCAAGGCCGGCCTGCGCCATGATGGCGTCCATTATTTCGGACAGGACTATGCCCACACCTGTAACGAGTGGGCCAAGGCCTTCAACGAGAAATGGGGGGAGATCGCCCCGCTCGGTTTCGACGAACCCTTCAAGCGCATGTGGAACTTCTATCTGTCCTATTGCGAAGCGGGTTTCGCCGACGGCCGCATAAATGTTGGCCAGTTCCAGGTTTCCAAAGCCTGACGATCGGGACAGCGAGATGGCTGTCCCACAATTGCCCCGCGCGCGAACTCAACAACGTCCGCCCATCGGAATCATTCGGCGGGGAGGCTTTCCGACCGCACACGCGGCCACCCTATCCTTTCCCGCATGGCATACGAACCCTCCCGCCTCATTCGCAGCATGGTCCTCTTCACGTGGGACCAGACGGCCTACTTCGTGAGCGAATGGGTCAAAGCGCTCGGTCTTGGCCTGACGGGCTGCAAGCCTTTCCTGCTGCGCCCGGCTCGCTTACGTCTTGCTGCCAGCCTCGCGCGGTTCAAACCTCTGGTGCGCCGCATCCTGATCATCATGGCCGTTGGGAAAGGCAGGCTGGTTCCACCAAACCCGCGCCCGCGCGACCCCGCATCCACGCCACACTGCGCACCCACCCAACAGCATGTTCGCCGCCACCTCCGCACCCCCCGTTTCCGCATCAACGAAGCACCGTTCCGCACGGGCCACGGCAAGACGCCCACCCGCGCCGCCGTCAATGGCCCACGGATCCGCGTGCTCGATATGCCGCTGGCCCTGCCCGACCCGTTCGACTTCCCGGCCCGCAAAACCGACATCCTGCCTGTCCGCGCGCTAATTCAGCGCCTGCGCGCACGACAAGACGTGTTCGATAATCCGGCCTATTCCATCAAGGCGATGCAACGACAACTGGCCGAACCGGCCCCACCGATCCGCCAGCAACTTCCACCGGGGCTCAAATCCCGGTCCCTGGGCACTGCTGATCGTGACACTGCTTGCCAGCTTCACATGGAAGCGGCTGGCCTGACCCTGCACCTCACTTCATCCTGACCCTGCCTCGAATGACAGCCCAGTCCGCGCGACATGTCTGAAACATGTGGCGCCAAATGTGCTGGGCTCTTTTCCTCCGGTCCCGTCGCCTTACCTCCTCCCCTGAAGGAGCGCACCATGCAGGCAGTCATCTTCGGCGCATCGGGCGGCATTGGCCGCGCGCTCACCCTCCAGCTGGCTGCGCGGCCAGACATCACGCGTGTGCATGCCGCGTCACGCTCATCCGCACCGTCCGGTCCGAAGATCGTGCCGCACATAGCAGACATCACGAATGAATCAGACCTCGCTGCGCTTGCGGCAACGCTTAAAACCGAAGGACAAATTGACCTCGTCCTTGTCGCCACCGGGCTCCTCTCGAACGATCAGAACCTCAAGCCGGAAAAATCGTATCGCCACCAATCGCTGGAGGCATTCGAACAGGTCTTTCGCGTCAATACGTTCGGTCCGGCGCTGGTCGCAAAGCACGTCCTGCCGCTGATGCCGCGCAGGGGCCGCGCCGTGTTCGCCGCTCTCTCGGCCCGCGTTGGCTCGATCAGCGACAACCGCCTTGGCGGCTGGCACGCCTATCGCGCGTCCAAGGCGGCCCTCAACATGCTGGTGCGCAACTATGCCATCGAGCAGGCCCGCGTGAACAACCAGTTCATCGCCGTCACGCTCCATCCCGGCACGGTCGATACGGACCTGTCACAGCCCTTCCAGTCAAATGTGCCTGATGCGCAGCTGTTCACGCCGGAACAATCCGCCGCCTATCTCTTGGATGTGATCGAAAACCTAACGCCCGCCGACACCGGCAAGTGCGTCGACTGGGCTGGCAAGGAAGTCCTCGCCTAGACCAACCGGCTTTGCTTCACCGCCGCGCCGATAAAGCTCGCGAACAGCGGGTGCGGTTCGAACGGGCGGGATTTGAGTTCCGGGTGGAACTGAACGCCGATAAACCACGGATGGTCCGGCAGTTCGAAAATCTCCGGCAACTTGCCGTCCGGCGACATGCCCGAGAACAGCACGCCTGCTTTCTCCAGCTTTGGAATATAGCTGGCGTTGACCTCGTAGCGGTGACGGTGACGTTCGGAAATGTCGAGGCTGCCATAGATTTCCGCGACCCGGCTGCCTGCTTTCAGGCGCGCGGGATAGGCGCCAAGGCGCATCGTACCGCCCTTGTCGGTCTTGTCGTCGCGCACGACCTTCTCGTTGCCCTTGGTCCATTCTTCCATCAGGCCGACGAGCGGCGACTTGGTCGGGCCAAATTCGCTGGTCGACGCATCCTTGATGCCCGCCATGTGGCGTGCGGCTTCCACGACCGACAGCTGCATACCGTAACAGATACCAAAGCACGGCACCTTGCGCTCACGGGCAAACCGCGCGGCTCGCATCTTGCCATGTGCGCCGCGCTCGCCAAACCCGCCCGGCAGGATCACGCCGTGCACGCCTTCGAGAATGTCCAGCGGCGCATGCTCGTCATCAAACTGCTCGGAATCGATCAGGCGCACGTCCACCTTCACCTGGTTGGCCAGCCCGCCATGCACCAGCGCTTCCATCACCGACTTGTAGGCGTCAGGCACGTCCGTGTATTTTCCGACCAGCCCGATGCACACATTGCCGTCCGGATTGCGGATGGTCTTGGCGATCTTGTTCCACGCCGTCAGGTCAGGCTCCGGCGCATCCCCAATCCGGAAATGAGCGAGCACTTCCGTGTCCAGGCCTTCGCCATGATAGGCCGCAGGCACGTCATAGATATGGCCCACGTCGCGCGCTTCGATCACGCTTGACGGGCGTACATTACAGAAGCTGGCAATCTTGCCTTTTTCCGTCTCCGGGATCGGCCGGTCACAGCGGCACAGCAGGATTTGCGGTTGAATACCAATGGAACGAAGTTCCTTCACCGAGTGCTGTGTCGGCTTGGTCTTCATTTCACCAGCCGCCGGAATATAGGGCAGCAGGGTCAGGTGGATGAAGCAGGCGCGCTCCGGCCCCAGTTCCTGGCCGAGCTGACGGATCGCCTCAAAGAAGGGCAGGCCTTCGATATCGCCGACCGTGCCGCCGATCTCACACAGCACGAATTCCACATCATCGCCCGGATCGGACAGGACGAATTCCTTGATATCATTGGTAACGTGCGGGATGACCTGGATCGTCGCACCGAGATAATCCCCGCGCCGTTCCTTCTCGATGATGCGCTGGTAGATGCGTCCTGTCGTGATGTTGTCCGACTGGCGCGCCGACACGCCGGTAAAGCGCTCATAATGACCCAGGTCTAGATCGGTCTCTGCACCATCATCGGTGACATAGACCTCGCCATGCTGGCGCGGGCTCATCGTGCCCGGATCGACATTGAGGTAGGGGTCCAGCTTGCGCAGGCGGACCTTGTAGCCCCTGGCCTGCAACAAAGCGCCGAGTGCGGCGGACGCGATTCCCTTGCCCAGGGATGACACCACGCCGCCCGTAATGAAAATATAGCGGATCATGGGATTATCCCGATGCCGTGATTCGTTGATGAATGGCGCGGGCAAAATGCCCAGGCCGCAAATTTACTGGGGATTGCCCGAATCCGGCTCAGCCGGCGCAGGCGCTTCCTCTGTTGCCACATCGCCTGTCGGCGCGGACGTATCTGTCTCAACCGGCGCAACCGCGTCATTCGTGGCCGGCGGCGTCGTCGACAGGCCACCGGCGCCGCCATCCTGACCATCCAGCAGCGGAGCCGAAGGATCGAACAGGTCAACCGGATTGACGATCGCGCCGGTATCATCCGCGCCCAGTGCCCGCTCGACATCGGAACGGGTGTCATTGTCGCGGTTGGCGATCGAAGTCAGCGTCAGGCTGGTAATAAAGAACAGACCGCCAATGATGATCGTCGTGCGCACCAGCGCGCCAGCCGCACCGCGACCGGACATCAGCGAGTTGCCGCCACCGCCGCCACCCATGCCCAGGCCACCGCCTTCGGACTTCTGGATCAGCACCAGCCCTGTCATGACGATACAGGCGATGATGTGTACGACGAGGATTACATTCTGCATGGTGCGTCCGGGTTTCCTGAAATCAAGGGGTCCGCATATCGCCTATAATGGCTAACGCCAAGCCTCTCGCTTCAGTCTGCGCTAAATTGCTGCCCTGTAAATGGAGAGGAAATCGTCCGCCTTCAAGCTCGCGCCACCGATCAACCCGCCATTCACCTCAGGAACCGCAAGGATTTCAGCCGCATTTCCGGGGTTCATGCTGCCGCCATAAAGGATACGTGTTGCGCTGCCGGACGAGCCAAATCGACCCATCAGCCAGGCCCGGATGGCGCCATGAACTTCGGCAATCTGCTGGGTACTGGCCACTTTCCCCGTGCCGATGGCCCAAATTGGCTCATAGGCAATCACGAATTCTGCTGCGTCGACGGCGTCAGGAATCGATCCGGCGAGCTGGTTTTCAATCCGTTCAAGCGTCCGTCCGGCTTCGCGTTCGTCCAGGCTTTCTCCGACGCAAATGATCGGCACCAGCCCCGCGCCGAGCGCCGCCGATGCTTGCGCTGAAACCACAGCGTCTGTCTCGGCATGATCGGCCCGCCGCTCCGAATGGCCGACAATCACATGGCTGGCCCCGGCATCTGCCAGCATTTCAGCCGAAATATCGCCTGTATGGGCGCCTTTGACGTTGTGATGGCAGGTTTCGCCCCCGATTCGCAGCGCCGATCCGTCTGCGCGGGCGCTGCCCAGCGCAACCAGAGTTGCTGGCAGGCAAAGCAGTGCAGTCACATCAGCGTCACCGCCGCCAACTGCAGCAGCTACGGCCTCAAGCTGAGAAAGACTCGCTTTCAGGCCATTCATTTTCCAGTTTCCGGCGATCAGTGTGCGTGACATGCAGCCATCCCTATCTTGCAAGACTTGATCGTGTCGCCTAGCAAGCACTGAGCCATCCCGCAAATCGCCTGAGAGACCGCATCACAATGCTAGCCTTGATGAAAAGACTGATGAATTCGATCTTCGGCAAGATCGTCGTCATGATTATCATTGCGGGTATGGCCTTCTGGGGCGCCGACCAGGCATGGACCACCATGAACGGCGGCCTTGGCAGCAATCTGGCCGCTGCCGGCCCCCGCAATATAGACATGACTACGTTCGACAGCCGCGTCGAAAACCTGTTGCGTAACCTCAACGCCAATGCCGAAAAGCCCATCACCAAATCGGAAGCCGCCGATCAGGGGATTGTCGATCAGGTTTTCCAGTTAGAAAAGTCAAAAATCATCAGTCTTGGCTATGCCAGCACAATCGGCGTCACACCATCGACCAATGCCGTTGTCGAACAACTCAAGACGGTAGAGGCGTTCAAGAATCCGCTGACCGGTGAGCTTGATCTCAACACTTATCGTGAAGTCCTCTATCAGAACCGCTTCACCAAGGAACAATACGAGCAGCAGGTCTCAGATGACCTGACACTGAAGACGCTTGACGAAGCGGCCACGGCCGCGATCTACCCGCCACAAATCCTCGCCAGCATTCAGGCTCTCTATATTGGCGAAACACGCGACGTCTCCTGGTTCATCCTCGATGCAACGAAGGCGCCAACGCCAGACGCACCGACCGATGAGGAAGTCCGCGCCTTCTACGATGAAAACCTGGCGGCACTCGAACAGCCGGAACGTCGTTCCATCGACCTGTTGCGCATTTCTTCCGAAGACTTCCTGGCAAACGTCACCGTAACGGAGCAGGAAATCGCCACGATTTATGAGGCGACCAAGTCCGAACGCTTCTCCGAGCCGGACCAACGCACATATATCGAGCTCTACTTCGCTGACCGCGACACGGCACGTTCCGCTTTCGGCCTTCTCGCTGGCGGTGCCGATCCTGCGACTCTGCCCGGCGTCCTTTCGAGTGAAACCAAGACAGGCAATCGCGAAAGCGTTGCTGACACTGCACTTGCCGACGCGATGTTCGGTCCCGGCAAGCAGAGCGGCGCCCTGTTCGGCCCACGCGAAGTCAATGATCAGTGGCTGGTCGCCCGTCTCGTTTCCGTTCAACCCGGTGCCGTCTATCCGATTGAAACCGTCACAGAAGAAATCCGCGATGAACTGGCGCGCGAACGTGCGCAGGTCCTGTTCTACGAAAAGCTCGATACGCTCGACCGCTCGATCGGCGCGGGATATCCGCTGTCACAGATCGCCTCGGAACTCACCGTCCCGGTCATGAGCTTTGCCCCTGTCGACCAGAACGGCATCACAGAGGACGGAATTTCGATGACCGGCCTGACAGCGGCCCGCGATGCCTTCAGCGACGCGTTCCGCATCAATGCAGGAGATGTCTCGGCCCGGTATGACGGCGACGAGGCGGTTTATCTCACATCTACGCGCTCCATCATCGCGCCAAGCATACCAGAGTTTGAAACGATCAAGGACGACATTCGCCAATCACTCATTGCCGACCGCGCAGCGAACGCCATGCAGGCTTATTCCGACAGCGTCGTCGACAAGCTGAAATCCGGCGAGACCAACCTCACCTCGGCGGCGACAGCGGCAGGCACGGTTGTCGAGTCGCCAACCGTTCCTGTGACACGCATCACCGCTGAAGAGAGCGGCCTGCCCACACCGGCCATCAGTGCCATCTTCGCTGGCCGTGAAGGCGATGTATTCAGCTATCCGAACCGGACTGGCGACAAGTTCATGATCGTGCAGCTCAATACGATTGCGCCGCCTTCCGACGCGGCGTTGAACGTGCTGGGCACGCAGGCGACCGCTTCGCTGAGCCAGTCCCTGCGTGATGATATCCGCTTCGCGGCAGACGCAGAGATCGGCGCTGCGATCAAGCTGAAGGTGAATGACAACGGCCTGGCCGCCTACAAGAAATCGATTGCCACTGAACAATGAAGCCAGCCCGTCTGATCGTTCGCAGGCGCATCGGGGATATTGAAACACCCGTCGGCGCGCTGCTGAAACTCGGCGCAGATGCATCGGGAAGCTTCCTTTTCGAATCCATTGCAGGTGGCGAACGCCTCGGCCGGTATTCCTTCATCGGCCTTGAACCCGACCATTGGTTCCGCATCCAGGACGGCGTGGCCACCGTGTCGAAAGCCAGTGATTTCTCCGGACCGCTCAGTACATCTGATGATCCCGTCAAGGCGCTGCGTGAGTTTGTCAGCTTCGCCCAGGCAGAGACGGATACGACCCTGCCTCCGATGGCGTCAGGTGCGTTCGGTTATGTCGGCTATGACATGATCCAGCACATCGAGCCGGTCACCATCACCGCCGAAGACAAGCTCAATGTTCCCGAAGCGCTACTGGTCATTCCGAAAGTCGTGATCGTGTTCGATCACATCTTTCAGGAAATCCTTCTCATCGGCCGGGTCCAGAACGACAATGACGCAGCGATCAACGCCCTGCTGGATGATGTCGAAGCCCGGCTCGAACGCCTCCCGGAAACACCGCCAAAAGACCAGCCGCCTGTCGACGTGACCCTAACGTCCAACACGTCCAAAGAGCGCTATTTCGAAATTGTCGAACAGTGCCGCGATTATATCCGCGCCGGTGACATTTTTCAGGTTGTGCCCAGCCAGCGCCTGTCGACGCCGTTTAACCGCAAGTCGATCAGCTTCTACCGCGCGCTGCGGCGCCTGAACCCGTCCGCCTTCATGTTCCACATGAACCTTGGAGACGTCCGCCTCGTTGGCTCCAGCCCCGAAATCCTGGTCCGCCTGCGCGATGGCCGCGTCGCCATTCGTCCGATCGCCGGCACACGCCCGGTTTCCGGAGATGCGCTCGAAGATGCGCGCCGCGCCGAAGGCCTGCTCGCTGATCCGAAAGAAATGGCCGAACACCTCATGCTGCTTGATCTGGGTCGCAATGATGTTGGCCGCGTTGCCGCCTATGGCAGTGTCGAAGTCACCGAACAATTCATCGTCGAACGCTACAGCCACGTCATGCACATTGTCAGTCATGTCGAAGGCAACTTGCGCGAGGGGCTCGATGCTGTTGACGTGCTGTTCGCAGGATTTCCGGCAGGCACAGTCTCCGGCGCACCCAAGATCCGCGCCATGCAGATCATCGACGAAATGGAAACGGCAAGCCGCGGAATATATGGCGGCGCCGTCGGCTATTTCGGCTGGAATGGCGATCTCGACACCTGCATCGCCCTGCGCACTGCCGTCATCAAGGAGGGGCAATTGCACATTCAGGCCGGCGGTGGCGTGGTGCTCGATTCCGATCCGCAATACGAGTATGACGAGACGCTTCACAAGGCGGGCGCCCTGCGGCGCGCCGTCGAACTGTCCGCCACATATGAGTTCGACCAATGATCCTCGTCGTCGACAATTATGACAGTTTCACCTGGAACCTCGTCCACTATCTGGAAGAGCTTGGTGCCAGCACGAAGGTCGTCCGCAATGACGAGCTGACGGTCGAGCAGGCGCTCGCCCTCAAGCCCAACGGCATCCTGCTCTCCCCTGGCCCCTGCACACCGAATGAAGCAGGCATCTGCGTAGACCTGATCAAGGCCGCCCCGGATGACATGCCCATCCTCGGTGTCTGTCTTGGCCACCAGGCCATCGGACAAGCCTTTGGCGGCGCGGTCATCACGGCTAGGGAAATCCGCCACGGCAAACTGTCAGATATCCACCAGACCGGCGGAGACCTGTTCGAGGGCCTTCCGGAAACCTATTCCGTGGTCCGCTATCACTCACTCTCCGTCCGTGATGCCGATCTGCCAGACTGCCTCGTTGCAGATGCGTTCACCGATGACGGCGAGATCATGGCCCTCCATCACAAGACCCGGCCGATCTATGGCGTCCAGTTCCATCCGGAATCGATCAAGACCGAACACGGCCACGCCCTGCTGAAGAACTTCCTGAACAGGGTCTGACAAGAAGGCACTGCCCGATGAGCGATCTGGACACCAAGGCCGAGGCTCTCCTCGCTGACCTGAAGCCGACCAGTCCCAGCGCGGCACCCGGCCAGAACTTCCTGCCGCCCCACACCCGCCGCGATGTTCCGGGGCAATACGGGTCCACGCCCATCTGGCGCGCCGGCGAAGGCCCAGCCGCGCTTTTCGTGCATGGCTGGGATGATACGCACCGCATTTGGCGCCATTTTGCGCAAGACTTCCTTCAGAACACACGCCCCGTTCTGTTGATGGACCTGCCGTCGCACGGCGCTTCAAAAGTGGAATACTGCACCCCGGAAACCGCCAGTGTCTCCGTCGCTGAAACCTGCGCCGCCGAAGGACCTATCGACACGATCATCGCGCATTCCTTTGGGTGCGAGGCCACCGTTCGCGCCATCGCAGCAGGCGCTCACGCTGACTACCTTGTCCTGATCGCACCGCCCCTGCTGGATTGGGCTGACTATCAACATCTCAAGGGCCATGACGACGAAACCATCACTCGCGCCCGCGAACTGCTCGCCGAACGCGGTGGCGAAATCATGTCGCGTGTCGATTTCCGTGAAGCCCTGGCTGATTATAAGGGCGCCATCCTTTTAGTCGGATCACAGGCGGATAAAAGCAGCCCGCTCCCCCTGATCCGAGAGTTGGCGAATGGCCTTGCCTCTGCAAAACTCGTCGAAGACGACACGCTCAGCCATCGCGACATCGCCCTTGATCCGCGCATCCTGTCTGAAATCACCACCTTTCTCGGCTACTGAGTCCGACTTCACACATTGAACCCCGGCCACAGGGCCGCTATCGGTGACGATTGCATTCCGGATACTGCCTGATGACTGACACAGCCCTGACCACCGCCATCAAGGCGATTGCCCGCCGCGAAACGCTGGACCCTGCCACGCTCGAAGCGGCGTTCGATCTGCTGCTCACCGGCGAAGCCGCGCCGGAGGAAATCGGCGCCTTCCTGACCGGCCTCGCCGTGCGCGGCGAAACCGCCACCGAGCTCACCGCCGGTGCGCGCATCATGCGCCAGCATGCCCGCACGATTTCGATAGATGGCCCCGTGCTCGATACATGCGGCACGGGCGGCCTTCCGTGGAAAAGCCTCAACACGTCTACCGCCAGCGCCATCGTGATTGCTGCGGCTGGTGGACGCGTAGCCAAACACGGCAACCGCTCCGTGCCGCCCAAGTCGGGCTCAGCAGACGTGCTGGAGGCGCTGGGCGTCAATCTTGAAACAGACGAACACGAGTTCCGCACCTGTCTCGATGACGCGGGCGTCGCCTTCCTGTTCGCGCGCAGCCATCACAGCGCCATGCGCCACGTCGCGCCGATCCGCGCGAAACTCGGCATCCGCACAGTCTTCAACCTGCTCGGCCCCCTCTCCAATCCCGCTGGCGCGCAATTCCAGGTGCTCGGCGTGTTCGCACCCGAATGGACGCGACCGATGGCCGAAGCGCTCGTCCAGCTTGGCACGACCAAGGCCTGGGTCGTGCATGGGCGTGACGGCATCGACGAACTGTCCATCGCCGGGGCGTCCCACGTTTGCGAAGTCCAGAACGGTGCCATCCGCGAATTCGAAATCCATCCATCAGATGCCGGTCTCGACACCAGCCCGTTGTCGCGCCTCGAAGGCAGCAGCGTGCATGACAATGCCATGGCCATCACCGATCTGCTCGACAGTCAGGAAGGCCCCTTCCGCGACGCAGTGCTATTGAACGCCGCCGCAGGACTTCACGTTTTTGGCAAGGCATCTGACCTGAAAGAGGGGGCCGCCATGGCCGCCGACGCCATTGATAGCGGCCAGGCGAAAGATACGCTTCGCAAGCTGGCTGCACTCTCGAACGGACAGGCACCGGCATGAGCACCGCCCTTGATCTGATCATCGACTACAAACGCGACGAAGTCGCTGCGCTCAAGCGCGCCGAGAGCTTTGCAAGCCTTGCCCGTGCAGCGAGTGAAACCAGCCCCGTTCGCGGCTTCGCTGCTGCAATGAGCGCCATTGCAGCGTCAGACGAAAATGCCCTGATCTGCGAACTAAAGCGCAAGAGCCCGTCAGCGGGTGAAATCCTGCCCGGAGCCGATCCCGTCGCGATTGCCTCGGAATACGAGGCCGGCGGCGCGGCCTGCCTGTCAATTCTGACCGATGGCCCCAGCTTCGGCGGCTCTCTGGCCGACTTTGCCGCGATCCGCGGCGCCGTCAGCCTTCCAATGCTGCGCAAGGACTTCCTGATCGACCCGATCCAGGTCGCCGAATCCCGCGCGCATGGCGCTGACTGCATCCTGATCATCCTGTCGGCTGTCGACGACCAGCTTGCAGGCGAACTCCACGCAGCTGCAGATGACTTTGCAATGGACGTTCTCATCGAAACCCACGACGAATCCGAGCTCGAACGGGCACTGAAGCTCGCTTCATCCCTCATCGGCATCAATAATCGCGACCTGAAGCGCATGGTCACCGACCTCTCAACCACCGAGCGCCTCGCCCCGATGGTTCCGCCTGACAGGCACGTGGTCGCGGAAAGCGGAATATCGTCTACAGATCACATCGTCCGACTCCGCGAGACAGGCGCCCGACGCTTCCTGATAGGCGAAAGTCTCATGAAAATGAACCAACTGCGCGAGTCTTCCGTGACAGGGTTAAGAAAAGCCCGTTCTAATTGACCCGAACCATGAACGCATGTAGAACATAAGTGAACATAGATTCGGACGGAAGGAACCTACCCGTGCTGACCAGTAAACAGAAAGAGCTGCTGCTCTTCATCAATGAGCGGATCAAGGAGACCGGTGTCTCTCCCTCGTTCGATGAAATGAAGGAAGCGCTCAATCTCGCCTCCAAGTCCGGTATTCACCGCCTTATCTCGGCACTCGAGGAACGCGGCTTCATTCGTCGTCTCGCGCACCGTGCCCGGGCGCTTGAAGTGTTGAAAATGCCCGAATCCGCGATCCCGACGCCAAACATGCGGGGCCGGAAAGACTTCAAGCCCGCGCTTGTCGCAACGGGCCTGCCCGCAGAAGCACGCTCCCCGCGTGCGATCCCTATTCTGGGCCGTATCGCTGCAGGTGTGCCGATTTCGGCGATCCAGCAGGACAATGGCCACATCACCGCCCCGGATGACCTTGCGGAGGGCGAGGAGCACTTCGCGCTCGAAGTCAAAGGCGACTCGATGATCGAAGCCGGCATCCTTGAAGGGGATCTCGTTATCCTGCGCCGCACCGAAGCCGCCAATACGGGCGATATCGTCGTGGCATTGATCGACGGCGAAGAAGCCACCCTCAAACGCCTGCGCCGGAAAGGCGCTTCTGTCGCGCTCGAAGCGGCAAACCCGGCCTATGAAACCCGCATTTTCGGGCCCGACCGCGTTCAGGTACAAGGCCGTCTCGTCGCCCTCGTGCGCCGCTACGACTAACACGGCTTCCAGGGTCGGTTGCGGCAAACCGCACCGACCCGGATATCCACGCCCGACTTGCCCAGATAGGCGGTTAGTCCGCCAGCCTCGACGACATCCGACCAAAGATAACTGTTCGGGCAACCGCTTGCCAAATCGGATGGTGACAGGGTCATAATGACATCGCGATCCGCGCTGCAGCCCGGCTGCTCCCTCAAAAGAACAGCTCCAGCTGGCGTGTCCAGCCTACACGGCAACGCGCCGCAATCTGACGCTTCCAGAGCGCTGTAGCGAAGCGGCGCGAGGCCACCGCCGTCAACCAATTCCACGCGCTCCATCCCCCCCGGCATGGTCTGGACGAACACGTCGCCTGATGCAGACCAGTGAACCAGCAGCTGCGGACTAACTGTCCAAAGCCAGATTGCCGGCGGAATAGCCAATCCACTCAACACGATGCGCCCGGCATCGCCGCTGGCAGTGACAGTTTCTCGGGTGCAAGGTCCGTACATCAATGCGCAATGGCCGCGGGTCAAGCGAGGCAAGCGACGACATCCCGGCCCACGCGCTGCGCAGGTCGCGGCCTGCCCCCTTGCCTTCAGGCGCAACCTTGTGTTTGTGCACCGCAGAAGAGATTTCTGCCTGCATTTACGAGGAGCCTGCCACCCTGATGACCGTTGTCACGCGATTTGCCCCCTCTCCCACCGGCATGTTGCACATTGGAGGGGCAAGGACCGCACTTTTCAACTACTTGTTTGCGCGCCGCCATGGCGGCCGCTTCCTCCTGCGCATCGAAGATACAGACAAAGCCCGCTCCACGGAGGAAGCCACAGCCGCCATACTCGAGGGCATGGCCTGGCTCGGACTGGAAGCAGACGAGCCACCGCTGATGCAGTCGACGCGCGATGCGCGCCACGCAGAAGTCGCCAACGAAATGCTGGCCCGTGGCACAGCATTCAAGTGTTACGCGACCCCAGAAGAGCTTCAGGCCCGCCGTGACCTCGGCGAGGAAAAACGGCAGGCGGCCAAGGCCGACAGTCTGTCTGAGGCCGAGCGCGCAGCGCTGCTGGATGAGGCCAACGCCCTGCTCGCGCCCTATCGCTCACCATGGCGCGATGGCGCCCCTGCGCCTTCGCCTGATGCCCCCTTCACAGTGCGCCTGCGGGCACCTGATGACGGCGAACGCGTGGTCGAGGACGCCGTCCAGGGCAGTGTGAAAATTCAGGCAAGCGAGATCGATGACCTGATCATGCTGCGCGCCGATGGCTCGCCCACCTATATGCTGGCCGTTGTCGTCGACGATCACGACATGAACATCACCCATGTCATCCGCGGCGACGATCACTTGCGCAACACGTTCCGCCAGATACCGATCTATGAAGCCATGGGATGGCCTATTCCGAACTTCGCGCACGTCTCGATGATCCACGGCAATGACGGCGCAAAACTGTCAAAGCGCCACGGCGCGCTCTCGACGCTCGCCTATCGCGAGATGGGCTACCTGCCCGAAGCGCTGAACGCCTACCTGCTGCGTCTCGGCTGGAGCCATGGCGACCAGGAAATCTTCACGCGCGAAGAAGCCGTCGCGGCGTTTGATCTGGACGGCATCGGCAAGGCGCCGGCTCGGCTGGACCTCGAAAAACTCGGTCAGATCAACTCGCATTTCATGCGCATGGCTGATGATGACCGCCTTCTCCGCCTTCTGCGGCCCATTCTTGAGTCTGAATCTCCCCTGTCCGATGCGGAACTGACGCGCATCAAGCGCGCGCTCCCCCATTTGAAAGACCGCGGGACCACTTTGGCAGAGCTGGCATCCGCTTTTGCATTCCTAAAGGTCAATCGCCCGCTCGATCTCAACAAGAACGCCAGAAAGGCGCTTTCTGCGGAGGGACTTGACCGACTGGCCGGACTGCGCGACGAACTGCGGTTGGTATCACAATGGACGTCGGATCGAATTTCAGAAACGATCACTTCGTATTGCGCCACAAAAGACCTATCTATGGGCCAGGTAGGACAACCACTCCGCGCCGCACTGACTGGCGGCCTTCCTGCACCCGATATTGCACCGGTGCTCGAATGGCTTGGACAGGAAGAAGCGCTCGGAAGGATTGATGATCAACTCGCCCAGGCTGACCAATGAAGTCAGCCGGGCCGAACATGAACAAGAAGGGCAAGAGCTGATGGAAAACAAGACGAAGAGTGCCGGAACCGCGAAGCTGGAGATTGACGGTAAGTCGTATGATCTGCCTGTTTTATCAGGTACGCACGGCCCTAACGTGGTCGATGTCCGCAAGTTCTATGCAGAATCGGGAAATTTCACCTTTGATCCCGGCTTCACATCCACCGCAAGCTGCGAGAGCCAGATCACCTTTATTGACGGTGACGAAGGTGTCCTGCTCCACCGCGGATATCCGATCGGACAGCTCGCCGAAAAATCCACTTTCCCGGAAGTGTGCCATCTCATCCTGAAGGGTGAACTGCCGAACAAAAGCGAACTCGACGAGTTCAATGCCGAGATCAAGCAACACACGCTGATCCACACCCAGATGGACCGTTTTTTCGAAGGCTTCCGCCGAGACAGCCATCCAATGGCGATGCTGACCGGTGCCGTCGGCGCAATGGCGTCCTTTTACCCGGGTGCGATGGACAGTGAAGACCCTGACGAGCGTCACCTCAGCTCGGTCCGCCTCCTGGCCAAGATGCCGACCCTCTGTGCCCGCATCCTGAAATACAACATGGGCCAGAAATTCGTCGATCCGCGCAACGAATTCTCCTATGCGGAAAACTTCCTGAACATGTGCTTCTCGGTCTCAGCCGAAGACCACAAGGTCGACCCGGCAATCGCCAAGGCGATGGACCGGTTCTTCATCCTGCATGCCGATCACGAACAGAACGCGTCAACGTCAACCGTGCGTCTGGCTGGCTCATCAGGCGCCCACCCATTCGCGGCTGTTGCCGCCGGTGTCGCTTGCCTTTGGGGCCCAAGCCATGGCGGTGCCAACGAGGCCTGCCTGAACATGCTTCACGAGATCGGCTCGGTCGACCGCATTCCGGAATTCGTCGAAAAGGCCAAGGACAAGACCAGCGGCTTCCGCCTGATGGGCTTCGGCCACCGCGTCTACAAGAACTACGATCCGCGCGCGACGGTCATGCGTGAATCCGCTCATGAAGTACTCGACCTGCTCGGCCTCAAGGATCAGCCGATCCTGAAAGTGGCTATGGAGCTTGAGCGCATCGCACTCGAAGACGAATATTTTGTCGAAAAGAAACTTTACCCGAATGTCGACTTTTATTCGGGCATCATTCTCGATGCGATGGGCTTCCCGAAGCAGATGTTTACGGTCTTGTTTGCACTTGCCCGCACGGTCGGCTGGGTCGCTCAGCTCAACGAGATGATCGAAGATCCGACACAGCGCATTGGCCGCCCGCGCCAGATCTATACAGGCGCAGCCCAGCGCGACTACGTGCCGATGGGCAACCGCTAGACGCCCGCTTCCTCGAGGATCACGTCGGCTGCGATTTCAGCCGCGTCCCGATCGCCCTCTTTCATCCGGGAGAGGGCGATTTGCTGTGCGGCCCTCTGCTCCGCCAGAACGTCAGGGTTCGTCAGCCAATATAGCGCGCGCGCTGCAATCAGGTCAGGCTTCTGCTGCGTCTGAATGAATTCAGGAACGATCTCCTGATCGTCACTGATGATGTTCAGCAATGTAATATGCTGCTTCTGATACAGAAACCCGCGCGCCAGTGACCAGGTTATCCAGCCAGTCTTGTAAGCGACGATCATGGGTGTGCCCTGCATCGCCACTTCGCTCGTCACCGTGCCCGAACAGGCGAGCGCGAGATCTGCCGCCGCCATCGCGTCATAACGCTCTGACGGGTCCGTCGAAATCGTTGCCCAATTCGAAACATCCGGAAAGGCCTCTTCAAACTCCGCTGCGACACTCGCTGCAGGGGCCATGATGATTTTGCGGTCAGGATCGGAATCCTTCAGAATCCGCGCCGCCTCCACCAGAGCCGGTGCCACGCGTTTGATTTCACTGCGGCGGCTGCCGGGCAAGACGAGGATCGTCTGCGCATCCGGCGATATGCCATGCGCACTGCGAAACGCATCTGGCTTGCCCCATTGATGGCGCGACAGGGCCGGGTTGCCGACAACTGTCGTCTTCAAACCGTAAGGCTCGTAAAAGGGGGCCTCAATCTCGTGCATGCACAACAGGTGATCGACCGTTGCGGCCAGTGTCTTGGCCCGTCCCGGTCGTGTCGCCCAGACTTGTGGACCGATCAGTTTCACCAGCCTGATATGCGGTGCCCGTTCGCGCAACCGCTGCGCCACGCGCAACATGAAACCCCACGAATCCACCAGGATGACAACATCCGGCGCATCGGCAATGATGGCGTCAGCAGCTATGTCGGCAAGCTTGACGACCGTTCCATAGGCCTTCAGGCCCTCAAACAAGCCGAGGACAGACAGGGGCGAAATATCGATCGGCGAAATGATGCCGACAGAGGCCATCTCACCACCACCTATGCCCGAAACATGGACATCCGGTTGTTTGGTCTTGATCCTGTCGATCACTTCCCGCGCCAGCAGGTCACCCGACGATTCCGCGGCAACGAAATAGAGGCGCGGTGAAGTCATGTGCCTTTACCAGGTTCAAACCCAACGATGAAAACGCCCAGCCTGTCAGCCGTTGCCTGCATTTCCGCCCGGCCAAGCATCAGTGCGCCGCCAGCTTCGACTGCGAGACCGGCAAGCCCTGCCGCAGCAACTTTTTTTACGGTGGACACACCGACTGTTGGCAAGTCGATCCGACGCTCCTGCGCGGGCTTGGGACGCTTGACCAACACGCCGCGTCGCCGGTTTACTGTCCCGCGAATGGTTTCGGGTAGGGCCGCGCATCGCTCCAGCATGGCGTCAGTGCCTTCCTGCGCCTCGACAGCGAGCACGAGGCCTTCACAGACCACGCAACCTTGTCCGATATCAAGATCACCCAGGGCCGCCACAACACTCGCACCACGCGCGATATCGTCCATCGCAGTGTCCGACGGCGCGGGACCCGCCAAATGGCCTGACGGTGCCCGTAGGGCCGCATGCGCGGCATCCGAGCCAATCACATTAAAACCCTGCTTCTCCATTTCGGCGACGAGCAGCCTGAGCAAGGCATCGTCGCCCTTGCCGGCCTCAGCCAATACTTTAGGCAACAGCGCCGCGCCGCGCATGTCGAGCTTCAGATCCTTGAAATTCGGACGCTTCACGATACCGGCAAACAATACATCACGACAGCCTGCAGTCTTCAGGCTCGCATACAGTTTTCCAATCTCACCGAGACCGATCACCGTGCCGGGATAATTTTCCAGTCGCGGTTCCTCAAACCCCTTGAGGCGCAGGACATATACGCCCTGCCCCGTCGCCACGGCATTCTCCGCGATTGCGACCGGCAGGTCGCCCAATCCAGCGATTAGTCCCAGGGGAGCGGTCATGCGAACATCACCCCGGCTTGCAGATCGGACGGTCACCGCCTGTACGGATGAAATCAATCATCTCCATGGCCAGCGGCTTGTCCTTGAACGTCACAGCCGCCGCAGCAAGCCGGTCCTTGAACAAACCGTCGCCCATGAACACGGCCTTGTACGCGCCACGCACTTCCTGCAGCTGAGTCTTGTCGAAACCGCGACGCTTCAGGCCGACCATGTTCAGCCCCGAAAGCTTGGCATGATTACCCACAACAGATCCGAACGGGATGACATCTTCAACCAGGATGGCGCCACCGCCGACAAACGCATTCCGTCCAATCCGCGTGAACTGGTGCACAGCGGCGAGGCCGCCAAACCACACATTGTCCCCCACGGTGACGTGGCCCGCCAGCGCGACACCATTCGCCATCACGACACTGTTGCCGATATGGTTATCATGGGCGATGTGGCCCCCGACCATGACGAAGCAATCATTGCCTATGTGCGTCTGTCCGCCAAATTTTGGAATGCCCGTATGCGCGGTTGTAAATTCGCGGAACGTGCAATTGTTGCCCACCACAAGGCGGGATTCAAATGTCTCCTGAAACCCGATCACCTGGGGCGGTCCACCGATGACCGCATGCGGGTGCACCACGCAGTTATCCCCAAGCGTCGTGTGGCCTGTGACAACGGCATGCGAGCGCAACTCGGTCTCTTTGCCCAGAACGGCACGCGGTCCGACATGACAGAACGGACCGATACGTACGCCTTCACCGAGATCGGCGCCGGACTCTACATAAGCGGTAGGATGAATTTCAACGGGCATCGATCGGTCCAGGCACTGCAATGAAGGTATACTAGCGAAGTGGTCCGCTGATCAGGACGTTTTCTTCGGATTTGCCTGTTTCTGCAACCATGCGACTTCGCGCAAGAACTGAAGGTGCGGCTTGGCGGGCGTGCCGCCCCAAATCTCGCCAGCGTCAATATCCCTGAAAACACCGGACGCAGCAGCCAAGCTGACACCTTCGCCGATCTTGACGTGATCCGCAATTCCGACACGACCGCCCATACGGGTCCCATCGCCAACATTCACAGAGCCTGAAATGCCGCCAAACGCCGCCATCACGACACCGCGCCCGAAAACAACATTGTGGGCAACCTGGCAGAGATTATCGAGTTTCGTCCGCTCGCCGATAATCGTGTCATCAAACACGCCGCGGTCAATGCATGTGTTCGCGCCGATCGTGACATGGTCCTGCAGGATGACCCGGCCAAAATGTGGGGCATCTTCCATCCCGGTCGGTCCGCCCGTGACACCAAAACCTGCTTCTCCGATGCGGACACCGGACAGGAGCGTTACATGGTCCCCTACAAGGGCGCAGAAGGCCGAAGCATTCGCCCCGATACGGCACTTGCGCCCCACCTGAACGCCCGGTCCAATCACGGCATTTGCGCCGATCACACAGCCTTCGCCGATCGTCGCGCCTGGTCCGATAACCGCGCCCGGCCCCATGACGACATCCGGATGCACCTTTGCATCGGGTGAAATACGAACATCACCACCCCAGACAAGATGCCTTGGTTGGAACAGGGAAAAAGACGCGACCCCATGATAGTGGCGGGGCATTTCCGTCAGCAGGTAAGGCAGACCAGCCGGCACATGCTTGACGTTGGCTTGATTGACCATCAACGCGGATACGTCATCACTGACCGATACCGCGGACTTGCCATCCCCATCCAAAAAGGAAAGGTCTCCGATCCGGCCAGTAGCCGAAGCGGAGACCCCTTTGATCTCAACTGACGCATCCCCGTGGAGAGTGGCGCCAGTCAGTTCCGCAATCTTTCCGAGCGTCGTGGCCCCAAGGGGCGCGTAGAAACGAGGATCGATCGTCACAGTGGGAGTTCCTACTGAGCAGGTTGCGCAGGTACGCGTTGGCGAGAGACAGCAATGGTCGGTGTCTTGGCATCGAGCTTGCTGATCACCAGGGCTGTCACGTCGACTGTATCTGCACTGTAGATCACCTGCCCCTTGGACATGACAATCTGCGCTTTCTTCTCGTTGACGACTTCCATGAGCGCTGGCTCGATGGCCCGATTGAAGTCAACCAGAGCCTTGCGTTCCGTAAGCTGGAACTCCTGGCTCACAACCTGCCGCTTCTGGGCGAAATCATTGGCGCGCTTCTGGTAGGCTGTCAGTTGAGCCACGAGTGCCGTGTCTGCAGCAACGGCTTCACGGGTCTTGCCTTCAATTTTCGTCTGCAGCGCCTTGCCATCCGTTTCGAGCGTGGCGCGCGTTGGCTCCAGCTCATTCTTCATCTGGGTTTCCAGGCTGCTGAGTTTTGTCTGGATATCTTTGCCGGCCTTGGATTCAGTCAGCAAGCGAGCTTCGTCAATCATGACGACTGTCGTGCCTTGTGCTGCGGCTGCCGGCACAGCGACGGCTGCACCTGTAACCATGAGCGAAAGGGCGACTAGCATGTGTTTGATTGGGGACATTGTCCGTCTCCTGTTTGGCGATTCTGGATCAGAAACGTGTAGAGGTTGAGAACCGGAAAGTTTCGGTTCGGTCGTAATCTTCCCTGCGCAGGATCTGCGAGAAGTCGAAGCGAATGGGGCCGAATGGCGAGTCCCAGAAAACGCTCAGACCTGCAGATGCGCGCAAGGCGGTTGCATCCTTGGTAATACGCACTGCCGGCAAGCCGGTTTGCGGATCAGTGAAGTAAACCGTAGGGCTGATGTCAGGTCCCCGTAGGGTACCGAGGCCACCCACATCAGCGAACAAGGCGCTCTTGATGCCATACTCTTCAGGGAAGAAGTTTGGCATGCTGAGTTCGAACGTGCCCTGGTAGTAGGTGTTGCCCCCTTGCGAGTTCAGGCGCCGTGTCGCCACGATCTCACCTGTTGTCGGATCGACAACCCGCACGACTTCACGCGGGCCGAGGCCAGCGACGTCAAAGCCGCGGAATGTGCTGCCTCCGCGGAAGAAGCGGTTGTTGATCCGGATACCCTGACCATCTTCGAGCGGGAAAACATACCCAGCCGAAAGACGCGCACTGGCCACGACATCTTTCCAGATGCCGCGATACATGGATGCGCTGGTTTCAGTGCGCAGGTATTTCACATCACCGCCAAGACCGGCCGCTTCCTGGCTCCACCGGAAGTCAAATCCCCGCGTCGGGCGAATTGGGTCATTGGTGCGATCCCAATAGAAACTGTAGCCGACAATGCTTGAAATCTCGCTTCGCTCGGAGCGGCAGTTTGAATCGCGTAGCACGTAGAGCGGATCGCACTGATCGACGATGACTTCGCCCGCGACAGCGCCATCGGCTGCACGGGCGACACGGAAGAGATCATCACTTGTATCACCCGGCGTGTCTGCACCCGCCGTCTGGATGGTTCGGGTCGAGGTAAACCGCGTCGTCGTGTCCAGCAGGATATCAAAGTCTGGAATCTGGACATCATCCGACTGCAGCTTGTAGCTGAGGCCGAGTTGCATCCGCTCGGTCAACGGGAAGCCGACCCGCAAGCCAGCACCGATGGTTTCAGCGGTATAGCTGCCGTAATCCTCGAAGTCCTGCTTGGTCGCGTACAGGTCGACGCCAGCCGAAAGGTTGCGGTCCAGGAACCGAGGCTCGGTGAAGCGAAGATCCACCACCTGCTGGCGGCTGGACGTCGAAACACGCGCCACAACCGACTGGCCACGGCCGCGCAGGTTGCGCTGCGACGCGCTGAGGTCGAACAGGTAGGAATCGACCGAGGAGAAACCTGCCGCAAACGACAGTTCACCGGTCGGCTGCTCGGTGACCTTCACATCCACGATGCTCTTGTCCGCCCCATCGCCTGGCGTTTCAATGATTTCAACGTCCTTGAAGTAACCGAGTGCCCGCACGCGGTTCTTCGAACGGTCGAGCAGGATGCGGTTGAAGGCATCACCTTCAGAAATACGCAGTTCGCGACGGATCACGCGGTCAAGCGTCTGCGTGTTCCCGACAATGTTGATGCGTTCGATATACACACGCGGACCTTCATCCACGGCGAACGTCACGTCGATCCGGCCCGTATCGGGGTTCACGTCCAGTTGGGGGCGGATATCCACGAAGGCATAGCCGGCGATCCCCGCCGCATAGGTCAGTGTATCAATTGTCGTTTCGATCAGATTGCCCTTGAAGAGATCGCCTTCCTGGATCGGCACGGCGCTTCGCAGCGCCACGGCATCCAGTTTTTCAAGAGCAGTTTCCACTTTGACTTCACCGAAATCATACTGACGCCCCTCATCGATCGTCATCGTGATGTAAAAGTCTTTCTGGTCCGGCGTCAGCTCTGCAACCGCGGACGTCACACGGAAATCGTAATAACCATTGTTCTGGTAGAACTCGCGCAGCTTCTCGCGGTCATATTCAAGGCGGCCGGGGTCATAGTTGTCGTTTGAGCTGAAGAAGCGCCACAGGCGCGACTGGCGGGTCACGATCTCGCTGCGAAGGCGCGAGTCCGAATATTCCTTGTTTCCAATGAAGTTGATTGAGCGGACGCCCGTGACTGGACCCTCAGTGATTTCAAACACAAGATCGACGCGGTTCTGTTCAAGCGGCTTGTATTGCGGCTCCACCTTGGCGGCGAAACGGCCCGACTGGCGATACAGCTCCAGAATGCGCTGGACATCGGCCTGTACACGCGCTGCGGTGAAAATACCGCGCGGCGCCGCCTGGATTTCTTCCTTGAACTTGTCGTCTTTAAGCGCGCGGTTGCCCTCAAAGATCACGCGGTTGATGATCGGATTCTCGACAACACGCACCAGCAGGTCGTCGCCATTCCGGTCAATCGACACGTCTGCGAACAGGTTTGTGGCAAACAGCGTTTTCAGCGACAGGTCGATACGCTCAGCATCGAATGCATCGCCCGGCTCGACCAGCAGGTAGGACTGAACAGTCCGCGCTTCGATCCGCTGGTTCCCCTCCACAAGGATCGACCGGATCGTACCACCATAGCGGTTGTCTTCCTGCGCCTCTGCGGAATTATTCAGGCCCGGCAGCGACACCGATGCAAAAACACTGGTCGCCACAAGGGTTGCTGCAAGAAACTTACGCATCGTGGAATTATCTCTCTGATTAGACTTGGGTCGGCCGGGTTAGCCGCCCATTCCCCCGAACAAGCCGGTCTCGATGATATCACCCCACGTGATCACCACCACCATTCCCAATAACAGGATCAGCCCGAATGTCAGGCTCATCTCCTGCACTTTTTCGGGCAGTTCCTTGCCCATTACGGCTTCATAAGCATGAAAGACAAGGTGACCGCCATCCAGCACGGGCAGCGGCAGAAGGTTGAAAAAGCCGACACCGACTGAGATCGCGGCACAGATGCTGAGAAGCATCCAGAACAATTGGTCCAGCCGCTGCCCCGTTGTCAGCTCCGGCTGGCTCCAGACCTTGTTGACGACGCGGCGGGAAATATCGCCAATGCCGACCGGGCCCGTCATGGCATTGAAGGACATCTTGCCGGTAACGATTCGTGAAAGCATGGTCACAGTCCGGTCGATCGTCGCGCCGGTTTCCACAACTCCGGCGCCCAACGCCTCGATTGGGTTGTATTTGGTTCGCTCGCCCATCGCGATACCGGCAAGGGCGATCCCGGCCGTGCTTTGAGGCACCATCTGACCGAACTCGTTCGCCCGCACGACCTCTGTGGGCGTGACCTGGAAGCTCATCGCTTCGCCGTCCCGCAACACGTCGAACGTCATTTCCTGGTTGGGGTTCAGCAAAATTGGAATTGTCACTGTCTGCGCGTCGGTGACCGGCTTGCCGTTAATTGCAACAAAAACATCGCCCGCAACCAGACCGCCCTGCTCGGCAGGTGATCCCTCAACCACGCTCGCAACGCCCACGGAATAATTGGCCTTTCCGTGAACACCCAGGATCAATGAAAAAATAAGGCTCGCCAGGACAAAATTCGCAACGGGGCCGGCGATGCTAACCAGCGAGCGCTGCCACACCGCCAGATCATTATAGGCCTTTCCTTGGGGACCCTCTTCGACTTTGCCAACATCTCCGGCGAGTTGGCTCTCGCCAACAAATTTCACGAATCCGCCGAGGGGTATCCAATTGACACGCCAGCGCGTTCCGACCCGGTCCTTGCGCTCGTACAGAGGTTTGCCAAAGCCAATCGAGAACGACTCGACCGCAGCGCCATAGAAACGGCCCACCAGATAGTGACCCAGTTCATGCACGATCACGACAATGCCCATCATGAAAATGAGGCACGCAATGAATAGTGGACCCTGGCTCAGAACCTGACCCAAACGACTTAACCTCCTGCCCGGCTCGGGGCTTTCTTCAGCAACTCGGTCGCCATTTCGCGTCCGAACCGGTCCAGATAAGCTATTTCTTCCAGTGTGTCACAGGCCATTGAGGCCAAATTACCAGATGAAAAGCGACTCAATACTTCGTCTACGGCCCAGCTTATGTCCAGAAAACCGCATTGGCCCGCAATAAATGCAGATACAGCCGCTTCATTAGCGCAATTTAATACGGTTGTGCCAGCAGAACCCATCGCAATCGCGCGGCGCGCGAGTTCTATCGCCGGAAACCGCTCCGCATCGACTTCTGCAAAGTCCAGTCGCCCCAAAGCCGCCAGGTCCAGACGGGCCACATTCGTCGCCACCCGGTCCGGCCAGCCCAGCGCATAGGCAATCGGTGCGCGCATATCCGGCGCACTCAACTGCGCGATCACGGATCCATCATTGAAATGCGCCATGCCATGAATGATCGACTGCGGATGCACGAGAACGTCGATCCGGTCCGCCGCGACATCGAACAGATAAGCCGCTTCGATGAATTCGAGCGCCTTGTTCATCAGGGTCGCGCTGTCGATGGAATTCTTGATGCCCATGTCCCAGTTGGGATGCGCCGCCGCTTCAGCTGGCGTTGCAACCCCCATCTGTTCCAGAGAGGCCGTCCTGAACGGACCGCCAGAAGCCGTAATCGTCAGCTTTTCAAGTGATTTTCCATCCCCCAACGCCTGGAAGATGCCACTATGCTCGGAATCAACGGGCAGTACACGCGCGCCCGTCCTCATGGCCTCTGCGAGGATCAGCCTTCCCCCACACACGATGCTTTCCTTGTTGGCGATCGCAACGTCGGTGCCTTGCCGCACCGCGGCAAGAGTTGAGGAAAGCCCAGCCGCGCCGACAATGGCTGCCAGAACGCGGTCACACGAACGTGTCGCCGCTTCTGTCACCGCATCCACCCCGCCTGCGGTTTCGATTCCAGTGCCCGCCAGCCGTTCTCTGAGGTCGGCCAATTTGGCCTCATCCGCGATCACGGCAATTTGCGGCCTGAACGCGATGGCCTGCTGCGCGAGAGTTTCAGAATCGCTGCCTGCGGCAAGGGCGATGATTTCAAAGGGAGTTTGCCCAGCCGCGTTGGCCTGAGCCACTACGTCGAGTGCAGACGTGCCAATTGAGCCGGTCGAGCCCATGATGGAGATACGACGAACGGTCATGCCTCAGAACCCGAGCGCGCCTGAAAAGCCGGGAAGCAGGTAAAGGGCCAGCGAGCCGAAAATACACACCGCCCCCAACCCATCCACACGGTCCAGAACACCGCCATGACCGGGCAAAAGCGTTCCGGCATCCTTGACCTTGAAACGCCTCTTCAGACCACTTTCAAACAGGTCGCCGCTTTGCGCCACCACCGAAATCGCAATGCCGGTCGCGATCCACACCGGAAAGGATGCCATTTCGATATCCGCCCCGGCCAGGCCGCAGAGCGCGCAGGCCGTGACCGCGCCAAGGGCACCGCTCCAGGTCTTGTTCGGGCTTTCGCTGGGCAAGAGTCGAGGCCCCCCCAGGCCGCGCCCGGTAAAGTAGGCAGCCGCGTCGGACGCCCAGACGAACGACATGAAAAACAGAGCGGCGGCGCGGCCATCCCAAGGGCCTTCACGCAGGAAATACAGTCCGGAAGCCATGGCAGTGACGTAGAACAGACCAAAGGCAGCGGTCCATCGCACACGCAACCCGCCGACAGCCGTCATTGCGCAAAACGCCATGCCCGCGACAATCACAAGTGTACTTAGCCAAACCAGACCGACCGGCAATGTTATGCAGAACGCGGCCGTCGCGAAGGCCATCGCACGGCCATGGGGATAAGCGCTGATCTGGCTCCACTCCAGGGCCATCGCGGCGGCAAACACGGCGCACCCGATCGCCAGCCACCAGCCGCCAGCCCAAACCATGCCAACCGCGACTGGTATCAGCACCAGGGCTGACATCAGCCGAAGTCCCAGTTCGGAGAACCGACGATCGCGCGGGGTCCAATCTCCCATTAAACTGCCCCAGGCGAAACAGCGCCGAACCGACGCTCGCGCTCTTGATATTTCGCCAATGCCTCTTCCAGACAGGCCCGGTCAAAGTCGGGCCAAAGGACATCCATGAAAATCAATTCGGAATAGGCGCACTGCCAAAGCAGGAAATTACTGAGGCGACACTCGCCGCTCGTACGAATCAAGAGGTCTGGATCAGGCATCGTGCCAGTGTCGAGGAAAGAGCCAAACGAGGCTTCATCAATCTCGTCGGCCTTCAGCCGGCCATCCGCCACGGCTTCCGCCATGCTGCGCGCTGCCCGCGCAATCTCTTCTCGACCGCCATAATTGAACGCAATTGTCAGGAAGAACTTGTCATTTGTAGCCGTTTCCCGCTCCGCCTTGTCGACCAGCGCGGCTACATCGTCCGGCAATCCGTCCCGGAGGCCGATAATACGGATGCGAACGCCTTCCTGTTTCAAACGCGACAGGTCACGCTGCACATAGGCCTTCAGCAGGCCGAACAACGCACTGACTTCAGCGGCTGGGCGCCGCCAGTTTTCGGTGGAGAATGAGAATACGGTCAGATACCGGATGCCCAGTTCACCTGCGGCCTCGACCGTGCGCCGAAGCGCCTCGACGCCTCGTTCATGGCCAGCTGCGCGTGGAAGACCGCGCGCTTTCGCCCACCGTCCGTTGCCATCCATGATGATAGCGACATGCGAAAGTCCCGGCTGCTGCCCCGACACAATACTTGTGACATCAGAGGCGGACGCAGCAGACATCAGACTTGCATGATCTCCGCTTCTTTGGCTTTCAACGCATCGTCGACACGGCCAACGAACGCATCTGTCAGCTTCTGCACTTCGTCGGACAAGCCGTGCAGCTTGTCCTCACTGATCTCGCCGTCTTTTTCCATTTTTTTCAGGCTGTCCATGCCGTCGCGGCGGATGTTGCGCACGGCAACTTTCGCGGCTTCGGCATATTTGCCAGCGACCTTGGTCAGCTCAAGACGGCGTTCTTCATTCAGCGGCGGGATCGGGATCCGCAGGGTCTGGCCATCCATGATCGGGTTCAAGCCAAGGCCCGACTCACGAATCGCACGGTCTGTGGCGCCAACGACAGTCTTGTCCCATACGTTGACGGACAACATGCGCATATCGGTGACCGAAACCGAGGCAACCTGTGACAGCGGCACGGTTGAGCCGTAGGCGGGCACCTGGATCGCATCGAGCAGGTTCACAGATGCGCGTCCGGTACGAAGTCCGCTGAATTCCGTGGAGAGCGACGTCAGCGCGCCTTCCATCCGGCGTTCGAGATCTTTCTTGCTATAGGTCATTTCGCGACCCCTCCCTTATTGGAAATCGTGGTTGAGGTGCCCCGACCGTGCAGCACGTTCAACAGCGACCCTTCTTCCTTGAGCGAGAAGACCACAATCGGAACATTGTTGTCACGCATCAGGCTGACCGCAGACGAATCCATGACGCGGAGATCCTTCACCAGCAATTCCTGATAGGCAATCTCGTCATACCGCATGGCATCCTTGTCGACCTTGGGATCGGCCGTGTAGACGCCATCCACCTGCGTACCCTTGAGCAGCGCATCGCAATTCATCTCGATTGCGCGCAGGGCGGCCCCGGTATCGGTCGTGAAGAAGGGGTTGCCGATTCCGGCTGCGAAAATGACGACGCGGCCCTTTTCCATGTGCCGCTGGGCCCGCCGACGAATGTAGGGCTCGCAAATCTGATCCATTGTGATGGCAGACTGGACCCGGGTCGGCACACCCTGGCTCTCCAATACACTCTGCATGGCCAGCGCGTTCATGACGGTCGCGAGCATGCCCATGCTGTCAGCCTGGGCCCGCTCCATGCCCTTGGCAGCACCCGCCATGCCCCGGAAGATGTTTCCACCACCGATAACAAGGCAGATTTCAGCACCAGCCGCGCGCGCATTCGCGATAGCCTTTGCAAATTTCTCCACGGTGGGGATGTCGATGCCGAATTGGCCGGGCCCCATCAGGGCCTCGCCGGACAGTTTCAGGAGCACGCGCTTGTATTTCAGCGGGCTCGTCTCCGGATTCTCGCCTGGCATAGCTTTCTCCGTCAGATGAAGCCCTGAATAGAGCTCCTAAAAGATTCCCGGCTGCCTGTCATGGGCAGCCGGGATGTTTAAGGCCTCAGGACGGGCCAAAGGCAAGCCTGTTCAGCTACCTTTTGTCAGAGAAGCCACTTCGTCCGCGAAGTTATCCGCAGCTTTTTCGATGCCTTCGCCCAACTTGAAGTGAACAAAGCTGTTCAGCGTTGCGCCTTCGCCCTTGAGGTATTCTGCGACGGTCTGGTCAGGGTTCATCACGAAGGGCTGTTCCAGCAGGACAACTTCCTTGAAGAACTTCTGCATGCGGCCCTTGATCATACCTTCGATGATATTCTCCGGCTTACCGCTTTCACGGGCCTGCTCGGTCAGAACACGCTTTTCGGTTTCGACCAGGGCAGGATCAAGCTCAGCCGTTGTCGCAGCAGCAGGCGACGTCGCAGCAATATGCATGGCAATCTTGCGGCCGATGTCTTCGAGATCACCCGAACCCGACAGAGCAACCAGGACGCCAACCTTACCCATACCCGCCGTTTCGGCATTGTGGATATAGGAAGCGACTTTGTCAGCCGACACTTTGGCCGAACGACGCAAGGCCATATTCTCGCCAATCGTGGAGATCATGCGCTTGATCATGTCGTCAACGGTGCCCTGCCCGTCTGGAGCCGGCGCGGCCGCAAGGGCCTCGACCGATCCGTCGGTGCCAAGCGCGGCTTCCACGATACCCGACAGGGATTTCTGGAAGCCCTCGTTGCGTGCCACGAAGTCAGTTTCAGCGTTCAGCTCGACAATCGCGCCGGATTTTCCGTCAGCCGACACTTTGACGGCAACGAGGCCGTCAGCAGCGGTGCGTCCGGATTTCTTGGCGGCCTTGGACAGGCCCTTGGCGCGGAGCCATTCGATTGCGGCTTCTTCGTCACCATCATTCTCGACGAGGGCCTTTTTCGCATCCATCATGCCTGCGCCGGTTTTCTCGCGCAGTTGCTTGACGAGCACAGCAGAAATCTGGGCCATTGCATTTATCCTTCAGTGTAAAAGTTCAATACCGAGGGCGATCAGGCGCCCGTTGCATCTTCCTTGGTTTCACCAGCGGCTGCAGCGACATCCGCCTCAACCATGCCTTCGAGGTCTTCGAGAGCACCGAGATCCACACCGAGACCTGCAGTCGACTCTGCGAGGCCATCAAGGACCGCATCGGCGAACAGGTTACAGTAGAGCGAAATCGCGCGGGCAGCGTCATCGTTACCTGCGAAACCGTAATCGGCATCTGCCGGGTCACAGTTCGTATCAAGCACGGCGACGACTGGAATGCCCAGCTTGCGGGCTTCCATGACAGCGATGGATTCCTTGTTGGTATCAATCACGATCATTGCAGCCGGCAGGCCGCCCATGTCAGCGATACCACCAAGTGCGCGCTGCAGCTTGTCACGGCGGCGCTGCAGGTCGAGAAGTTCTTTCTTGGTGAGGCCTTCGCCGCCACCCGCATCGAACATCGCATTAAGCTCTTTGAGCTGCTTGATCGACTTGGACACAGTGGCCCAGTTGGTCAGCGTGCCACCGAGCCAGCGGTGGTTCATGTAATATTGTGCGCAGCGCTGCGCAGCTTCTGCAACGGGGTCAGACGCCTGGCGCTTGGTGCCGACGAACAGGACGCGGCCACCCTTTGCAACAGAATCGCGCACGAAAACGAGCGCCTGATGCAGGGCTGGCACCGTCTGGGAAAGGTCCATGATGTGGATGCCGGAGCGCTCGCCGTAGATGTACGGCTTCATGCGGGGGTTCCAGCGGTGGGTCTGGTGACCGAAGTGTACGCCAGCCTCGAGCAGCTCACGCATCGTGAAGTCAGGTAGTGCCATCTTTTTTCTCCATCCGGTTAGCCTTCGCAGGTGGAACGTTGGGCCAAGATGGCTTTCCGCACCGGATGCACCCGCGAAATGGTTTCAGGAAATGCGGCTTATACAGAATTCCGCGGGGTCGGCAAGTCGGCTGGATCGCCTTTTGTCAGGCGGCTTTCATGGGTTCAACCCGCTCCACACCCGGCGCGTCTTTCAGCGCCCTCTGGGCCTTTAGGCCAATCGTATAATTGTCGGGCAGACGCAGGATTACCGTCCGCCCGTCTTCGAGCGGCATTTCAATCAGGATTGCCCCCCGCTCGTGGTCCTGCAACCGACCCAGATGGCCAACAATGCCGGCGATATCATCGGTATTGGCCCCAACCGCCAGACGCACCTTTAGCGCGCCCATGGATTTCGAGAGGCGGGCGGATTCCAGCTGTACGATCCGCTCGGCGTTCAGCTTGATTTCGTCGCCCGTTCGCTTGACCCCAACCGTGATCGCGACCGCATTGCCCACCTGAAGCAAATCATAGTTCTGCTGCAGCGTTTCCGGGAACACCATCATCTCGACCTCGCCGGTCGGATCTGACAGCGTGAGGAAGGCAAATTTGCCACCTTTGCGCGCAGGCTTTTCGTTGCGCATGCGCACCACACCGATCAGCTCAAGCGGCTTGCCATCGCTGGCGCGCTCCTCGATCTCAATGGCAAGCGTCACCCGTTCGCGGTCGATACCTTCGAGCACGTCGTCCAGCGGGTGGCCCGAAAAGTAGAATCCAATCGACTTGAACTCCTCGTCCAGTTTTTGCTGTCCGTTCCACGCCTTGCTGGTGGGCAGCGCCGGTCGAAGGGCCGGTTCAGCCTCGCCGAACAGCCCCCCCTGCCCGCCTTGACGGTCCTCGGCAGACTTGTTGGCCATTTGCGCAAGCATGGGCGCTGCAGCGAGCACCTTCGCGCGGTTAGAATCCAGGCCATCCAGCGCACCTGATTTCGCGAGCGACTCGAAAGCCTTCTTGTTGATGTGACGCGGATCGACGCGCTCGGCCAGATCGTAAAGGTCTGAAAACACTCCGTCGCTTTCGCGCAGCGCTTCGACATGGCGCATAGCCTCCAGACCTACCCCCTTCAACGCCCCCAGCGCATAGACAACCGCACCATTACGCACGTCGAAATCGGCCGTAGACGTGTTCACGTCTGGCGCCAGAACCGGGATTTTAAGCCGCCGCGCTTCCTGGAAGAAAGCAGCCAGCTTGTCGGTATTGCCGAGGTCGAGGCTCATCGACGCCGCAAGGAACTCAACCGGGAAATGGCATTTCAGATAACCCGTATGATACCCGATCAACGCATAGGCGGCGGCGTGGGACTTGTTGAAACCGTAACCTGCAAACTTCTCCATCGTGTCGAAGATTTCGTTGGCGAGCGGTTCGTCCATCTGCTTCGTGGCTGCAGCGCCTTCGACGAAACGCTTGCGTTGCGCAACCATCTCCTCAAGCTTCTTCTTGCCCATGGCCCGGCGCAGCAGGTCGGCCTCGCCGAGCGAGTAGCCAGCAATTTCCTGCGCCATTCGCATCACCTGCTCCTGATAGACCGGCACACCATAGGTGGCCTCCAGGACGGGCTTAAGGTCTGGGTGTGCATACTGCACGCTGTCAGGATTTTCCTTGCCCTGCACATACAGCGGGATGTTCTCCATCGGCCCGGGACGGTAGAGCGAGATGATGGCGATGACGTCTTCGATATTGTTCGGGCGCACCTTGCGCAGCGTATCGCGCATGCCCGCGCCTTCCAGCTGGAATACGCCCAGCGTGTCGCCGCTCGCCATCAGGTCATAGGTCGCCTTGTCGTCGAGATCTTCCCATTCCGGACCGACATCCTGCCCGCCCCGTCGGATCAGCTTCAGGGCCCGGTCGATCACTGTCAGCGTCTTGAGGCCAAGGAAGTCGAACTTCACGAGACCCGCCATCTCGGCGTACTTCATGTTGAACTGAGACGCAGGCAGGTCGGCGCGTGGATCGTTATATAGCGGGGCGATTTCGACCAGCGGACGATCACCAATCACGACGCCCGCCGCGTGCGTACCGGCGTTTCTGTAGAGCCCCTCTAGCGCCAGCGCGATCTTGATCAGCTCGCCGACACGCGGGTCGGCTTCGATCTCCTCATCGAACTTGGGTTCGTCGTCGATCGCTTCCTGAAGTTTTGGTGGCTTGGCCGGGTTGAAGGGGATCAGCTTGGCAAGCCGGTCGACCTGGAAGTACGGCATCTGCATCACCCGGCCGACATCGCGCACCACAGCCTTGGCTTGCAATGTACCGAAAGTAATGATCATCGCCACACTATCAGCGCCGTACTTGTCGCGGACATAGCGGATGACTTCCCCGCGGCGTTCCTGGCAGAAGTCGATATCGAAGTCCGGCATCGATACGCGTTCCGGATTCAGGAAGCGTTCGAACAGCAGGTCAAAGCGAAGCGGGTCCAGATCTGTAATCAGCAATGACCACGCCACGAGTGAGCCGGCACCTGAGCCTCGCCCTGGTCCGACTGGTATGTCCTGCTCTTTTGCCCATTTGATAAAGTCGGACACGATCAGGAAATAGCCGGGGAAACCCATGCGCTCAATCACACTGAGTTCATAGTCGAGGCGTTTGAAATAAGTCTCACGTTCCGCGTAAAGCTTGCTGGCTGCCGTAAGGCGTCCTTCCAGTCCCTCTGTGGCCTGTATTCGCAACTCCTCGATCTCGGAGCGTCCTTCATTACTGAACGAAGGAAGGATCGGATCGCGTGTCACCGAGCGGACGGAACAACGCCGGGCGATTTCGACCGTGTTGGCCAAAGCCTCAGGCAGATCGGCGAAAAGCTCGGTCATCTCGGCCTGAGTCTTGAGATATTGCGACGGGTCCACGCGCTTGCGGTCTTCCTGGCCAAGGTATTCGCCGTTCGCGATACACATGAGTGCGTCATGGGCCGTTGCGTCAGACGGCTTCATGAAGCGCGCGTCGTGTGTCGCAACCAGTGGCAGGTCGAGATCATAGGCGAGGTCGATCAGACCCGCTTCGACGGCGATCTCATCCGGCGTGCCGTGGCGCGTGATCTCGACATAGCAGCGCCCCGGATAGGCGCTTGCCAGTGTCGACAATTCAGTCCGCGCATCGGCCACGCGGCTCTTGAGCAGGTGCCGCGCAACCTCGCCCTCCGCCCCGCCGGTCAACAGGATCAGGCCATCCGTCTTTTCAAGAACCAGGTCACGGTGGAGCTTTGGAACGCCATCATCCGCATCCAGGTATGCGCGCGACGACAGCAGCATCAGCCGCTGGTAGCCGGTCTCGTCCTGTGCGTAGAGCGTTATGCGCGTCGGATCGCTGCGATGGGCCCCATCGGTTACATCAAAACAGCACGCCATGATCGGCTGGATGCCAGCTTCGGACATGGTGAGAGACACTTCGAGCGCGCCAAACAGGTTGTTCCTGTCTGTGACGGCCACGGCGGGCATGCCTTGCCCCAGCAGCCAGCCTTTCAGGCCCTTGGGTGTGATCATGCTCTCGAGCAGAGAATAGCTCGACCGAACGGCCAGATGGATGAAAGGCGACTCAGACAATGCTCGTTCTCCTGCCGGGAGAATACCTTGCCGTCCCGGCCTATGCCAGACTACCCGTCAGCAGCGGCGTTCCACAGCTTATTCCGGCTTGTAGTCGACTAATTGGCCGTCGCGCAGTGTCAGGATACGATCCATGTGCTGCGTCAGGGCGAAATTATGTGTTGCCACCAGCACCGCAGCGCCTTCATTGCGCACCATCTTGATCAGCGTCGCGAACACACGCTCGGTCGTCGCCGGATCAAGGTTTCCGGTCGGTTCGTCCGCAATCACAAGGCGCGGATCATTCGCCAGAGCACGCGCAATCGCGACCCGTTGCTGCTCACCGCCCGACATCTGGCCTGGCTGGTGGTGGCCTCTGTCGGCCAGCCCCATCACTTCTAGCAACTCAGCCGCCTTTGCCCGCGCTGCCTTCTTCCTCACGCCCGCGATCATCAGCGGCATCGCAATGTTATCCTCGGCATTGAACTCGGGAAGCAGGTGGTGGAACTGGTAGACAAATCCGATCCTGGATCGCCGTATCGCCGTTCGGCCCCGATCATCCAGCGCCAGGCAATCAATGCCATCGAGCATGACCTTGCCCGCCTCTGGCCGCTCCAGCAGGCCCGCCGTGTGCAGCAGCGTCGACTTGCCAGATCCCGACGGCCCGACGAGACCCACAAGCTCACCGGCATTCAGGCGCAGGTTCGTGCCTTTCAGCACTGGCAGTTCGCCCGCAGCGGTACGATAGGTCCGGTTGATATCAATCAGTTCGAGAACGGCATCAGACATTATTCGAACCTCAGCGCGCTGACCGGGTCCTGACGGGACGCCCACCAGGCCGGAATGATCGACACACCCATCGACATGAACAGGGCATACAGTCCGGTCTGGATGACTTCCTTCCAGTCAAGGATCGCCGGCAAACCCTCAAGGCCGTAGGTCTCTGCATCGAAGACTTCGCCCTGCACGAACAGGTTGATGAAGGCCTCGACCGAACCGATGTTCAGTACGACGAGCACACCGACGAGCACACCGAGCAACGCTCCCAGTGTGCCGAGTACGGTTCCGACCAGCAGGAACACGCGCAGCACGCCGTTTCGCCCAAGGCCAATTGTGCGCAAGATCGCAATGTCGCGAGACTTGTTTTTCACCAGCATCACGACGCCCACGATAATATTGAGCGTTGCGATGGCCATGATCACCATGACCAGCAGACGCACCATTGTCCGCTCCACCTGAAGCGCATTCAGATAGCTCTCACGTTGGCTCTTCCAGTCGAATGTGTAGAGCGCATTGCCCGTCGCATTCGAAATGGCGGTCATGGCCTCATGCGTCTTTTCAGGATCCTTCAGGCGGATGTCCAGCATGCTGTAATGTCCCTTGGACTGAAACAGAATCTGCGCCTGCTCCATCGGCATGAACACATACAGACTGTCCAGTTCGACACTGCCGGTCTTGAAAATATCACCGACCGTATAGGATTTGCTTCGCGGTGTTCCGCCCATCGGACCTGCTGTTTGCTGTGAGGTGACAATTTCCACCTTGTCGCCGGGGCGTATGCCCAGCCCCTCCCGACCCGCAGCAAGGAATGCGCCCAGCATGACGACATTGCCGCCATTCTTGCCTTCGCCAAATCCTGCCGCGATCGCCGATTCTCCGCCATCTTTCAGGAAGGGCAAAGTCGTCAGGTCTTCGTTGCGGATCGCCCGCACCGCCGCACCAGTCTTGCGTCCATTGGCCGTGATCAGCACGTACTCCTCAATATAGGGCGTCACGCTCGTGATCCCGTCGATCTGACGGATTTTGCCGGCCAGCGCGTTCGCTTCATCTTCGGTATAGCTGCTGACCACACCGTAAACATGCGGTTGGCCACCCAGCAGCGCGTCCAGCAACGTCGCGCGGAAACCGCTCATCACCGACATGGTGATGATCAGCGCGGCGACGGCAAAGAAGATGCCGACAAAGGAAATGATCGAAATCAGCGAGGCCCCGCCATGCTCGCGCTTGGCTCTCAGATAGCGCCAGGCTAGCGTCCGCTCCAACTTGCCGAAAGGCGGGGCGACATGGCCGAGTTCGCTCATTTGGGCGTCACTTTCTTCAGCGCAGCGGCGAAGGGCATTTCCACCTTCTCGCCGGTCTTGCGGTGTTTCACCTCGACCACGCCATTCTCGATTCCGCGTGGACCAATCACGATCTGCCAGGGTAGTCCGATGAGCTCCATGCGGGCGAACTTGCCACCGGCGCGCTCATCCGTGTCATCGTACAGAACGTCCATGCCCGCGCCCATCAGGGCCTGATAGGCGTCGGCGCAGGCTGCATCGCATGCCGCATCGCCAACGCGCATGTTGATCAGCCCAACATGCCAAGGCGCTACAGATTCCGGCCAAACGATACCGTTCTCATCATGGCAGGCCTCAATGATACCGCCGACAAGGCGCGACACACCAATGCCGTAACTGCCCATTTGCACAGGCACCATCTGACCATCAGATGACTGGACCACAGCATTCATTGGCACCGAATACTTGGTGCCGAAGTTGAAAATGTGGCCGACTTCAATTCCGCGAGCAGAAACTTGGCGTTCTTTGGGTACGGCCGCGAATGCCGCTTCATCATGCATCTCTTCGGTCGCGGCATAGTATTGCGTACGTTTTTCGACTTCGGCATTCAGATCGGCGTCGAAATCGAGATCCAGCCCCGGTGGCGGCAGATCCAGCAGCATCTTGTCACAAAATACAGCGCTTTCGCCCGTCTCGGCGAGAATGATGAATTCATGACTCAAATCGCCGCCGATCGGGCCCGTGTCAGCCTGCATGGGAACGGCTGTCAAACCCATCCGGTCGAACGCATTGAGATAGGCGCAGAACATCTTGCGATAGGAAACGCGCGCGTCTTCTTCTGTCAGGTCGAACGAGTAGGCATCCTTCATCAGGAATTCGCGTCCCCGCATCACCCCAAATCGCGGGCGCACTTCGTCGCGAAACTTCCACTGCTGGTGATACAGGTTCAGAGGCAGCTGCTTGTAGCTTTTAACGTAGGAGCGGAACACGTCGGTGATCAGCTCTTCATTGGTCGGGCCGTACAGCATGTCACGATCATGACGGTCCGTAATGCGAAGCATTTCCTTGCCATAATCGTCATAGCGCCCGGATTCACGCCAGAGGTCGGCCTGCTGCAGGGTCGGCATCAGCATTTCGATCGCACCGGCGCGGTTCATTTCCTCGCGCACGATCTGCTCGATCTTCTTGAGAACGATGTAGCCCATCGGCAGCCAGGAATAAATGCCCGCACCGTTCTGCCGGATCATGCCAGTGCGCAGCATCAGCTTGTGCGACGCGATGGCCGCATCCGCCGGGGCGTCCTTGGTAACCGGAAGAAAGAATTTCGAAAGGCGCATGGATTCCCCGCTATGGCTGATATTGGTGCCCAACTAGCCGCAGCCGCCCCTAGTCCGCAAGCAGCAGCGTCACAACCAGAACCGCAATACCGGTAATGATTGCCCCGCCAATTGTGGCCCATAGAACCTTCTTCAGCAGCATCGGGTTTGCCGGTGCGCCTTCTTCGGTCCCGGGCGTTATGTCGCCGTCCTCAAACTGGCCACGCACACCGATAGGCAGAACAGCAAAAAAGCTGATCCACCAAGCCATGACAAAGACAACAACGCCGCTCGCAATGGTCATCAGTGGTGGCCTTTGGGCGTTTCCATGAGTTCGATAAGAACTCCGTTGGAATTCTTCGGATGCACGAAAATGATCAGCGTGCCGTGTGCACCGATACGGGGCTTGCCCAGCACGGTCGCACCGCGCTTGCCCATCTCATCAACAGCCTGATGGATGTCGTCGACTTCGAAGCAGACATGGTGCTGCCCGCCCTTCGGGTTCTTGGTGATAAAGTTCGCGATAGGTGATTCCGCATTCAGCGGCTCGATCAGCTCGATCTGGGCGTTCGGCAGGTTTACGAAACAAACCTTCACCCCCTGCTCCGGCATGTCGAACGGCGTGGTGATATCGGTCGCCCCATAGAGTGTGCGATATGTTTCGCAAGCCTCTTCCAGGTCCGGCACGGCAATGCCGACATGGTTCAGCGGGCCAATTTTGAATTCGCTCATGTCAGGTCAACTCCTCAATACGGTCACATCTATCATGGGGCGGCGCCCAAACGTCGCCTCACAGGCCTTGCGCAAGGCCCGGCCGACTTCACGTTCGACCATATCATCATCCAGGCGGTTCTTCCGCTTCATCTTTGTCACAGCCGCGTCTGCTGCTTCGTCCAGTTCATCGAGACTTTCGTCGGCCAGCCGGCCATCAGATTCAGAGAAGCCGCGCACGACCACGACCGGGCCATCGATAACATCCCCGGACTCGCTGATGACAATACTGGCAAGCACGACACCATTTTCCGAAAGCTTGCGGCGCTCGTTAAGTCCCTGCGCCCCTTCCGGGACCAGGAATTTGCCGTCGAGCAGAAGGCGCCCAGCCGGCACCAGATCGATGATTTCGGCATCGCCCGGGGCAAGCCGGACAAGGCTGCCATTGCGCGGGGCGATCGTTTGCGGCACCTGCAGCGTCTTGGCGAAGGCGGCATGCTCCATGATGTGGCGACGCTCGCCATGAACCGGCACGGCGATCTTCGGCCGCACCCATTGATACATTTTCTGCAATTCACCGCGGCAAGGGTGGCCCGACACATGGATCGGTTCCTTGATCATGCGTGGCGTGATTACGCGCACGCCTTGGTCGGCCAGTGAATTCTGCATCGCGAAGATTTCGCGCTCGTTGCCGGGGATGATGCGGGATGAAAAGATCACGCAATCGCCTTCGCCCAGCGAGACATTGCGGTGATCATTCCGGGCAATCCGGGCAAGCGCCGCCCGTGCCTCGCCCTGGCTACCAGTGCAGAGGTACAGCACGTTTTCAGACGGCATTTTTTTGGCGTCAGACTCATCCACGAATTCGAGATTGCGTGACAGGATGCCGACGGCTTTAGCCGCATCCGTAATTCGGTGCATGCTGCGCCCGACAAGGCACACGCTGCGCCCCGCCATCTCGGCCGCATCAATGATGGATTTAACCCGGGCGACATTCGACGCGAAAGTCGTAACAGCCACGGCCTGCTTCTGCTTGCTGATCAGATCGATCAAACCATGCTTTACGCTCTCTTCTGACCCCGACTCGCCATCCTCGAAGACGTTCGTGGAGTCGCAGACCATGGCCAGCACGCCGCGGTCGCCCAGCGCTGTAAGACCCTTGATGTCCGTTGGGCCGCCAATCTGTGGGTCCGGGTCGATCTTCCAATCGCCAGTATGCAGGATGATGCCGGCAGGTGTTTCGATGGCGAGGGCATTGGGTTCCGGTATGGAATGGGTCAGCGTCACATACGTAACCGTGAACGGTCCAACTTCGACCTTACCCCCCAGCGCCACCGGCTTCAGCCACCGCGGATCGACCCCCCTTTCCACCATCTTAGAGCGCACGAGTTCCGTCGTGAACGGCGTGGCATAGATCGGGGCCTTGGTCTTGAGCCGCGGATAAAGCAGGCCCACAGCGCCAATATGGTCTTCGTGCGCATGCGTCAGGAAGATCGCATCAATCTGCTCGCCGACCAGATATTCGGGATCGGCACAAATCAGGTCGATCCCGGGTGTGTCGAGACCTCCGAATGTCACACCAACATCAACCAGAATCCATCGGCGCGCGTGGGGCGGTCCATACCCGTAAGCATTCAGGTTCATGCCGATTTCTTCGCATCCCCCGAGTGGCAGGAATACGAGTTCGTCGGAAAGCTGTGCTGAATCGGCCATAGGGTCCTATTTGTTGCGTTTGTAGATTTCGAGAAGGCCCGCGATGAGAATATCCGGGTCATAATGGTCAATGGTTTCGCTGGCGCCTTCAAACAGGGATGCAACGCCACCGGTCGCGACCACCTGCATGGGCTTTCCATACTCGGCCTTCACTCGGCGTACCAGCCCGTCAATCAGGTCGATATAGCCCCAGAACACACCGGACTGCATTGCGCTGATCGTATCCTGGCCGATGACCTGGCTCGGGCGCTGTATCGCAATCCGCGGCAATTGGGCCGCTGCATCGTGAAGAGCGCGAACAGACAGGTTGATTCCGGGCGAGATAATACCGCCTTCAAACCCACCATCCGCCGCCACAATATCAAATGTAGTCGCCGTGCCGCTATCAATGACGATCAGGTTTCCCGGATATGTGACATGGGCGCCTAAAGCACTCACGATGCGGTCCGCGCCGACTTGTTCCGGTCGGTGAATCCGAATTTCGACACCTGTCTTCAGATCCGGGTCACCAATGAACATTGGTTCGACTTTGAGATAGCGCCGCGCAAGGTTGCGAAAGTTGAACACCGCCTGTGGCACAACCGTGGAAATCACGCAGCCATTGATCTGGCCCAGATCCATGTCATGCATGTCGGCCAGCCGCCAAAGCCAAGCAGCGTGATCGTCAGCGGTTTTGCGCGCATCTGTGGCGCTGCGCCACTGCACCACCCAGTCTGTCCCGTCATGTACAGCGAAAAGGGTGTTGGTGTTACCGACGTCTATCGCAAGCAGCATGGCCTCTACACTCTCCCTATCAGGTCAACATCTCCGGCCCTTATGGTCTGCCGGGAACCATCGGGCAAACTGAGTATAAGGGCGCCAGACGTATCCATATCTTCGAAGATGCCCTCGATCGCTGCGCCAGAGACAGTTACACGAACCATCCCGCCGAGGCCTTCGGCTCGCTCCAGCCAGTCCTGGCGCAGTCCGTCAAAACCCGCCCGGGCCTGAATCAGGCGCTCAGCAAACGCCTTGCGCAACGCCTCCAGCACCATGTCGGTCGTGACGACGGAATCGCCGCGAAGAGACGAAATGCTCGCCACACGCTGCCCGGCGCCTTCAGGCGCATGCGTTACGTTGATGCCGATACCTGCTGCGACCCAAGTATCCGCCCCCGATCCACCTGTCTCGATCAGAATGCCGGAGAGCTTGGCGGTGTCGATGCGCACATCATTCGGCCACTTCACTCGGACATCCGCTTCGGGCGCAAAAAGCAAGGCCACGTCACTGACAGCCAGTGCCGCCGCAAACGGCAAGCGAGATGCGACAATCAACCCGCCAGGTTCGTGGAACAAGGCAGTTGAAAACAGATTTCCGACTGGCGATATCCAGCTCTTTTGCAACCGGCCCCGCCCGGCCGATTGAGACTCGGCGACCAACCAACAATCACTGAAACCGTTTTCCGATACGCGTCGCTTGGCTTCGCTATTGGTGCTGTCTGTCGCCCCAAGATGGTGTACCGGCCAGGCCAGACTCAAGAGGCCAGTCCCAACGCAGCACCATTCGCCCAATCGGCCAACTGGCTGATGAATACAAGGAACAGTATGCCAGCAACCAAGGCCGAGATCAGGACCGTCAGGGTAACGGAACCGTCGATTGGCTCGAAACGCTCTTTTGGTTCATCGAACCACATGATCTTTACAATACGCAGATAGTAGCCAAGCGACACAACGGACGAAACCACGAGGATGATGGCCAGAGGCAACAATCCCGCACTGATACCAGCGTTGAAGACTTCCCATTTGCCGAAGAACCCGCCGAAAGGCGGCAAGCCGGCGATCGAGAAGATCAGGATCGACAATGCGATTGCAAGCCATGGCCGCGTGCTCATCAGACCACCAAGTTCACCGATGCTCTCAACCATTCCACCGCGGCGACGCATTGCCAGAACGCCAGCAAACAAACCGAGCGACGAAATGACGTAGAGCGTCATGAAGATCAACAAGGCTCCTGCTCCAGTGGCTTGACCGGCAGCAACCGCAACAAGCGCATAGCCAACATTGGCGATAGACGAATAACCAAGCAGGCGCTTGATATTTGTCTGCGTCAGAGCGCCAAACGACCCGATAATCATGGACATGCCGGAAATGATCGCAATGATCATCTGCCATTGATCCATGACATTCCCGAATGCGGTGAACATCACATTTGCGAACACAACCATCGACGCCATTTTCGGCGCTGAGGCGAAGAATGCACCAACCGGCGTCGGAGCGCCTTCATAGACGTCCGGTGTCCAGACGTGCATGGGCGCTGCGGATACCTTGAATGCCAGTCCTACGATCATCATGACCATCCCGAACATCAGGCCGATAGACGGGGCAGCCCCTGAAATACCTGCATAGCTCGTGGTTCCAGCGAACCCGTACACCATGGATGCACCGTAAAGCAGCATGCCTGACGCCAACGCGCCAAGCACGAAATACTTGAGGCCGGCCTCAGACGAGCGTGCGGAGTCGCGGTGAAATGCCGCCAGCACGTAAGACGACAGGCTCAGGGTCTCGATGCCCATGTAAAGCGTCATCAGGTCGGCAGCTGACAGGATGATTCCCATGCCGAGGCTGGCGAAAATGGTGAGCAGGACATACTCGTAGCGGATCGTGTCGTGGCGTCTCAGGAACCCCTCGGACATCACCAGCGCAAATCCACCCACAGAGAAGCTGACGAATTTTGCAAAGTTTACGAACGTATTGGTGCGCACAAGGCCGCCAAAGGCTTCGCCGCCCTGGTAAAATACAAGCGAGAGCGCCGCAGCGCCAAACAGAGCAAGCGCGCCGAACTTGAATGAGAGGCCATTGAACCGGTCCTTCAAGATCGCGCCCAGCAGCACGCCCACCAAACCGGCAGCCGCCAGCCAAAGTTCAGGACCTATCGCAAGGATCATCGCAGTATAGTCGAGCATGGGCCGTCAGCCTCCGACCATCAGGGACAGAACGCGATTGGTCGCCCCTTCAGTAATTTGAAAAATCAGGTTTGGCGCAATACCGAACAGAATTGTCAGAACCGCCAGCGGAACGACGCAGACCAGTTCGAGGACATTCATGTCGCGAATATCATTGAGTTTCGGATTTGTGATCTCGCCGAACACGGTCCGACGATACAAGGTCAGCATGTAGACAGCCGAGAAGATCACCCCAAGAGCAGCACCAGCCGCCGCCCAGGTCGAGGCCTGGAAACCGCCCACCATTGTGAGAATCTCGCCGATAAACCCGCTAGTGCCGGGCAAGCCGACATTCGCCATCGTGAACAACATGAACAGCGTTGCGTAAACGGGCATACGTTTCACCAACCCACCATAGGCCGCAATTTCCCGCGTATGCATGCGGTCGTAAACGACGCCAACGATGAGGAATAGTGCGCCTGAAATCAGACCGTGGCTCACCATCTGGAAGATGGCACCCTGCACGCCTACCTCGTTGAACGAGAAAATACCCAAGGTCACAAAACCCATATGCGCCACGGACGAGTAAGCGATGAGCTTTTTCATGTCGGTCTGGCGCCAGGCCACCAATGATGTGTAAACAATCGCGATCACCGCAAGAGCGAACATTGCAGGCTGGAACAGATGGCTCGCGTCCGGGAACATCGGCAACGAGAACCGCAGGAAGCCGTAACCGCCCATCTTCAGCAGCACGCCTGCCAGGATGACCGACCCCGCCGTCGGAGCCTGAACGTGCGCGTCCGGCAACCAAGTGTGGACCGGCCACATCGGCAACTTCACGGCAAAGGACGCAGCGAATGCCAGCCATAGCCATGTTTGCACTTCAGGCGCGAAGGCATACTTTTCCAGCACTTCAATATCCGAGGAGCCCGCAGCCTGGAACATGTATACTACCGCCACAAGCATCAGCAGCGAGCCGAGTAAGGTGTAGAGGAAGAATTTGAAGGCGGCGTAGATCTTTTCCTTGCCGCCCCATATGCCGATGATGAGAAACATCGGGATCAAGCCAGCTTCGAAGAAGATGTAGAAGAGAACGATATCGAGCGCGGCGAACACACCGAGCATAAACGTTTCCAGCACAAGGAAAGCGACAACATATTCTGTCACACGCGTATGAATTGAATGCCAGCTGGCCAGCAGACAGATCGGCGTCAGGAATGTTGTCAGAAGGATAAGCGGCATCGAAAGGCCGTCGACACCAACCTTATATGTAATCGCACCGTACCAGGCATATTGCTCGACCAGTTGGTAGCCGGCTGCCGTTGCATCAAACGACACAAAAGCGGCGACTGAAGCAACGAATGTCGCTCCGGAAATGATCAGGCCCGCAAGCAAGGCAGCCCGGCTGTCCTTGCCGGCCTCTTCCTTGCTGAAGCTGCCCGCCGTCGCGCTGCGTACGCCCATAATGATAAGAGCGCCGATCAGCGGCAGCAGAATGACTGCCGAAAGAATGGGAAAGCCGCCCATCAGTTTACTCCTCCGGAACGCAGCCACATGATGGCGCCGAAGACCAGCGCAGCACCAATGATCACGAACGCATAGTGATACAGGTAGCCTGTGTGCATGGCCGACAGGCGCCTGGCACTCCAGCGGGTGACGCTCGTGACACCATCCGGCCCCACGCCATCAATGATTTTCTTGTCAGCTTTCCAGAACAGGTCACCGAGCAAGGCAGAACCTTTGATGAGGGTCGCATTATAGAGCTCGTCGAAATACCATTTGTTCGAGAACAGGGCGTGCAACGGCCCACCACTGTCGGCAATGCGTTTTCCAAAACCACGATTGAAGAAATACGTCATGGTCGCGATCAGGAAACCGGTCACGGTCACAGCTAGCGGAGCCCAGAGGACCCATTCAGGCACGTTGTGCCGGTCGTGCAGCACGTGGTTCTCAGCGGCGGAATAGATCGATCCGGCCCAGAACGCGCCTTCCTGATCACCGATGAACCATTCATGAAAGTAGAAGCCCGCAAACATCGCACCGAGGCTGAGCAACCCGAGTGGAATCAACATCACCGCAGGGCTTTCGTGTGGCTGGTGCGCATGTTCATCGTGAGCGTGAGCCTCTGCCGCTGGATCACCGTGATCATCACCATGATGTTCTGCCGATGCCATTGGCCCATGGAACGTCATGTAGATCAGGCGCCACGAGTAGAAGCTGGTCAGCAGGGCGGCGACAATGCCGAACCAGAACGCGACCTGGCCGAACATCACGTGATGCTCGCCAGCTGCAAACGCGCTTTCAATGATGGCATCCTTGGAGAAAAAGCCCGAGAAGCCGATGAGCGTATGCGGAATACCGAGGCCGATAATGGCAATGGTACCGATCATCATCGCGGCATATGTCAACGGCATGAACTTCGCGAGGCCGCCCATACGACGCATGTCTTGCTCATGATGCATGCCATGAATGACCGAGCCAGCACCAAGGAAGAGAAGTGCTTTGAAGAAGGCGTGGGTGAACAGGTGGAACATGGCCGCCTCGTAAGCGCCAACACCTGCTGCGAAGAACATGTAACCGAGTTGGGAACAGGTCGAATAGGCAATCACGCGTTTGATATCATTCTGCGCCATGCCGACCGTGGCGGCGTACAGAGCCGTCACGGCACCGATAATCGTGACCATGCCTGCCGCATAAAGCGTGTGCTCATACAGAGGTGACATCAGGCACACCAAGTAGACACCGGCTGTGACCATGGTCGCGGCGTGGATCAGGGCCGACACAGGGGTCGGGCCTTCCATCGCATCCGGCAACCAGACGTGAAGGAAGAATTGCGCCGACTTACCCATCGCGCCGATGAACAAAAGTATGCCGATCAGTTCGAGCGCATAAACACGCTGCCCAAGGAATTCGATGATGGCTTCCTGTGCGGGAGCAGCTTCAGCAAATGCCAGTGGCGTGACGATCGCATTGTCGCGAATGGCAGACAGGACAGGCTCAAACTCGATCGAACCGAAAACGAAGAACACGGCCATGATGCCAAGCGCGAGACCAAAATCGCCGACGCGATTGGTTACGAAGGCCTTGATGGACGCATCGTTCGGCGCCTTCTTCGTATACCAGAAGCCGATCAACAGGTATGACGCCAGGCCAACACCTTCCCAGCCGAAGAACAGCTGGAGGAAATTGTCTGCAACGACGAGCGACAGCATCGCGAAGGTGAAGAGCGAGAGATAAGCAAAGAAACGCGACCGGTCCGGATCCTCGCTCATGTATCCCCATGAATAGAGGTGAACGAGGCCTGACACGCCCGTGATCACGGCCATCATCACAATGGAAAGCGTGTCGACCCGTATCGCCCAGTTAGCCTGGAAGTCACCCACATTGATCCACGGCATCAGTGTGATGATGTGAGCGCCATTCGCTGAGACCGCTTCGACTGCATGGCCCAGCTCTTCGCCATGGGCTTCCGCTCCGCCAATTCCCGTGGCGTACGCAAACAGCTGGAAAAGTGAAAGTGCACCGGCCGCGAGTACAGTTCCGGTGGTCAGGAACATGACGGGCCCGTCGCCGATCTGTTTGTGCACTAGTCCGGTCAGGGCAACGATGCCTGGCGCAAGAACGATGAAGAGTATGAAAATGTCCGGCAGCATCAGCCTCTAACCTTTCATCAGGTCGACATTCTCGACCGCGATATCGCCGCGATTGCGGAAATACACGACGAGGATGGCGAGGCCGACAGCGGCTTCGGCGGCCGCCACGGTCAAGACAAGCATTGCGAATATCTGCCCGGCGATGTCGCCATTGAAGACAGAAAACGCGATCAGGTTCAGGTTCACTGACAGCAAGATCAACTCTATCGCCATCAAGATGACGATGATGTTTTTCCGGTTCACGAAGATGCCGACGACACCGATCGTGAACAACATCGCCGACACGGCGAGATAATGGGACAATCCAAGGTCCATGATATCAGATCCCCTGCCCGGAGCTCGGGTCTTTCAATTCGAACGCATCGGAACGACGACGCGACGTCTGCTTGGCAATGCTCTGCCGTTTGGTTTCAGGACGATGGCGCAATGTCAGAACAATCGCACCGATCATCGCAACCAGAAGAATAATGCCGGCGAGTTGGAACAGCAGCATGTACTGCGTGTACATGACCTGGCCAATCGCCTCGGCATTTGAGTCCGCCCCCGGTGAGGCATCGAATGTTCCAACATGGCTTTCAAGACCGGCGAAGGACGCCAGAACGATTTCCGCGAGGAATACTGCGCCCACCAGCAAGCCGAACGGCAGATAGCTCAGGAAGCCTTGCTTCAGCTCAACGAAGTCAACGTCGAGCATCATCACGACAAACAGGAACAACACCGCGACGGCGCCCACATAGACAACAACCAGAAGCATCGCCAGAAATTCTGCCCCGATGAGCACGAGCAAACCAGCCGATGTGAAGAAGGCGAGGATGAGGAACAAGACCGAGTGCACGGGATTGCGCGCTGCAATCACCATGACCCCGGACAGGACCACGATCGCTGCCAGTATCCAGAATGCGTAAACTGCCAAAGCCCTCTAAGCCCCTATCTGCTGAAGCGTTCGAGGCCCTTACCTCTCTGCTCCGGTTCAATCTCTCTGCCAGCGCGCCCTAACGATAGGGGGCGTCCAGCTCCAGGTTCTTTGCGATCAGGCGTTCCCAACGGTCGCCATTCGCCAACAGGCGATCCTTATCGTAGAAAAGCTCTTCCCGCGTCTCGGTCGCGAACTCGAAGTTCGGGCCCTCGACGATTGCATCGACCGGGCAGGCCTCCTGGCAAAATCCGCAATAGATGCACTTCACCATGTCGATGTCGTAACGAGTCGTGCGACGCGCGCCATCTTCGCGCGGCTCTGCTTCGATCGTGATGGCCTGAGCCGGACACACCGCTTCACACAGTTTGCAGGCGATGCAGCGCTCTTCGCCGCTCGGATACCGGCGCAACGCATGTTCGCCCCGGAAACGGGGGCTCAGCGGGTTCTTTTCAAACGGATAGTTTACGGTCGCCTTGCGCCTGAACATCTCTCTCAGAGCTGACCAGAACGCGCCGATGAAATCTGTCAGCAAAGCGCCGCGAATGGTCTGGGCAATGCTCATGACTGAACTCCCGTATAGGCAACGTAGCCTGCAACGATCAGCACGGCAGCGAGGGATGTGGGCAGAAATATTTTCCAGCCAAGGCGCATCAGCTGGTCATAGCGGTACCGCGGCACGATGGCCTTCACCATCGCGAACATGAAGAAGAAGAACAGAATCTTCAGCATGAACCAGAACAGGCCCGACAGGCTGAGCAGCAATGGCGGCCAGTCCTGAACGGCGTCACCCAAAGCGAATGGTCCGTGCCAGCCACCCAGGAACAGGACGGTCATCATGGCGCACATCAGAACAATATTGAGATATTCGCCCAGCATGAACAGCAAATACGGCGTCGAGCCGTATTCCACCTGATAGCCGGCGACGAGTTCCGATTCTGCTTCGGGCAAGTCGAAAGGCGGGCGGTTGGTTTCTGCCAGCGCCGAGATGAAGAACATCACAAACATCGGGAACATGACGAAGATCAGCGGAAAATACTGGAAGCTGAAGGCATGCCAATTCCAGAAACCACCAGCCTGATTTTCGACGATCACGCTGAGGTTCATTGAGCCTGTCAACAGGATTACAGTGACGATAATGAAGCCGATGGAGACTTCATAGGACACCATTTGAGCTGCTGACCGTAACGCACCGAGGAACGGGTATTTCGAGTTTGACGCCCAGCCGCCCATGATGATGCCGTAGACACCGAGCGAACTGATGGCGAAAAGATAGAGCACGCCCACATTGAGATTCGACACAACCCAGCTCGTGCCTGACACGGTTCCGGGCGCAACCGGAATAGCGGCCCATGCGACAAATGCCAGCGTACACGTCAGGATCGGGGCGATAAGGAATACTGTCTTGTTGGCCCCTGCCGGTATGACAATTTCCTTGAGCAGGAATTTTCCGAAGTCAGCGAAAGACTGAAGCAAACCAAATGGGCCGACTACGTTGGGCCCTTTGCGCATCATCACGCCCGCCCAGATCTTGCGATCCAGAAGCAGCAGGAATGCGATGGACAGCAACAGGACGAGGGTAAACAGGCCAATCTGGCCAAGCACCATCCAGAAGCCGGTAAAGTCGCCGAAAGACTCGATGAGATTGCTCATGCCGCCGCCCTACTCCGCTGCCACCGGGGTGTCCAGAGCCGTGCTGAGCGCTGAGCACTCCGCCATGGTCTTGGACGCCCGAGCGATGGGGTTGGTCAGGTAGAAATCATCAATGACCGGCACAAATGCATCTGGACTTATCGACGTGCCGGCTCCTGATTCGACGGTTTGAAGCGCTGTGACACCGCGATTACCTGGCGCGAAACCAAGTCCGGAAAATACCGTGCTCTCGCCATCCGCGCCGCGCAGGCTTGCGCGCAGGGCATCGGCAGTATCGTAAGGCAGCGCGGTTCCGATGACCTGAGACAAGGCGCGGAAAATCGCCCAGCCTTCTCGGGCCTCTCCTTTTGGCTGAACGGCACGGGACGTCATCTGCACCCGGCCTTCCGTATTCACATATGTCGCATTCATTTCAGTGTAGGTCGCGCAAGGCAGGATAATGTCGGCGCGAGCTGCACCGGCATCGCCATGCGAACCAACATAAATGACCGTCGCGCCACCAAGCGCAGACAAATCCGCTTCGTCGGCGCCAAGCAGAACAATTGTTTCGAGACCGTCACCAAGTATGTCCGATGTCGACTTGCCGTTCTCGCCCGGCACAAAGCCAACATCCAGCGCGCCCACGCGGCCCGCCGCATTGTGCAGCACGCCGAAGCCGGCCCAACCGTCCGTCACGGCGCCAACGTCAAGTGCAAGGCGCTGAGCGGCCGCCAGGATAGCCTGGCCATCTTCGCGGCAAAGCGCGCCTTCGCCGACAACGATCATCGGGCGCTTGGCATTCTTCAGAACATTGTAGAAATCGCCATCCGCAATGTTGGCCAACGCATCGCCACCCGTGCCGAGGTGGTCGTATTCATATGTCAGGTCCGCGGCCTGTCCGATCACGCCGACCTTGAGTTCGCCCCAGAGCCAGGATTTGCGAATACGGGCGTTCCAGACAGCCGCTTCGACACGTGGGTTCGTGCCAATCAGCAGCAGGGCATCAGCCTCTTCCACACCCATCAGCGTAGGATTGAGAATATAGCGCTCGCGCACACTGTCCGCGCCATAGCTGGCTCCGGCCGGGCGGCAATCCGTGTTCTGGACGCCCAGCGTTCGGAACATGTCGAGCGCCGCTTTCGCCTGCTCAACTTCAACCAGGTCGCCTGCGACAACGCCGATCTTCTCTGCCGGAACTGAGAGTGCCGTCTTCGCAGCAGCGAATGCCTCGCCCCACGTCACGGGCGACAATTTGCCGTTGGTCCTCACATAGGGTTTGTCCAGTCGCTGGCGTGCCAGACCGTCCCAAACGAAACGGGATTTGTCAGAAATCCACTCTTCGTTCACTTCCTCATTCGTTTCCGGCAGTATCCGCATGACGCCGTCACCTTTAGCATCGACACGAATTGCCGCGCCCATCGCATCCATGATGTCGATTGAGGACGCCTTGCGCAGCTCCCATGGCCGCGCATTGAAAGCGTACGGCTTGGATGTCAGGGCACCTACCGGGCAAAGGTCAATCACGTTGCCCGACAGTTCCGACGTAAGCGATTTCTCAAGATACGTCGTGATTTCGGCATTCTCACCGCGGGAAATCATGCCAATCTCTTCCACGCCGGCCACTTCAGCCACAAAGCGCACACACCGCGTGCACTGGATGCATCGCGTCATGATCGTCTTGACCAGCGGGCCCATGTTCTTGTCATCGACCGCACGCTTGTTTTCGTCATAGCGGCTGCCGCCACGGCCATAGGCCATCGCCTGATCCTGCAGGTCGCACTCGCCGCCCTGATCGCAGATCGGGCAGTCCAGCGGGTGGTTGATCAGAAGGAATTCCATCACGCCATTGCGGGCCTTCTGGACATAGTCGCCCTTGGTTCGCACGTTCGGCGCAGAGCCATCCCGGTTGGGGCGCATGTCACCCACCGTCTGTGCGCACGACGCAATCGGTTTCGGCGCGCCTTCCCACTCGACAAGACACATACGGCAATTGCCGGCGACCGACAGACGCTCGTGGTAGCAGAAACGCGGAATCTCGGCACCTGCTTCCTCACACGCCTGCATCAGCGTGTAGTGCTTGGGAACCTCGATGTCCTGGCCATCGATATTCAGTTTGAACGTATCGGACATGTCTTCCTACTCCGCCGCGACCACCGCGCCCTGCACCATGGCGCGCGGCAAGCGATACTGGTTGATACGGTCTTCGATTTCTGGCCTGAAGTGACGGATCAGGCCCTGGATTGGCCACGCTGCAGCGTCGCCCAACGCGCAAATCGTGTGCCCTTCGACCTGCTTGGTGACATCCAGCAATGTGTCAATCTCATCGTGTTCGGCTTCGCCCTTCACCATGCGTTCCATCACCCGCCACATCCAGCCGGTGCCTTCCCGGCACGGTGTGCACTGGCCACAGGATTCATGCTTGTAAAAGTAAGCGAGACGCGCGATCGCCTTGATGAGATCGGTGTCCTTGTCCATCACGATGACAGCAGCCGTACCGAGACCCGACTGCAGATCCCGCAACGTATCGAAATCCATATATGCGTCCATGATCTGCTCGGCCGGAACCATCGGCACGGACGATCCGCCAGGGATGACCGCCTTGAGATTGTCCCAGCCACCCCGAATGCCGCCGCAATGCGTGTCGATCAGATCACGGAAGGAGATCGACATCTCTTCTTCGACATTGCACGGCTTGTTCACGTGCCCGGAAATGCAGAACAGTTTCGTGCCAGCATTATTCGGGCGACCAAAGCCGGCAAACCATTCCGCGCCGCGACGCAGAATGGTTGGCGCAACAGCGATCGACTCGACATTATTGACCGTGGTCGGGCACCCATAAAGGCCCGCATTCGCAGGGAATGGAGGCTTCATGCGCGGCTGGCCCTTTTTGCCTTCCAGGCTTTCGAGCAGCGCCGTTTCTTCTCCGCAGATATACGCACCGGCACCGTGATGGACATAGATATCGAAATCCCATCCGTTCACGTTGTTCTCGCCAATCAGTTTGGCCTCGTAGGCTTCCCTGATCGCTGCTTCCATCGCATGGCGCTCGGCAATGTACTCACCGCGCAGGTAGACATAGCATTTGTGTGCGCGCATCGCACGGCTCGCGACCATGCAGCCCTCGATCAGCAAGTGCGGATCGTGCCGCATAATTTCGCGGTCCTTGCAGGTGCCAGGCTCTGACTCATCGGCATTTACAACAAGATAGTGCGGACGCTCGCGCACCTCTTTCGGCATGAACGTCCACTTCAGGCCCGTCGGAAAGCCAGCACCGCCCCGACCACGCAATCCGCTCGCCTTGATCTGATCGCAGATCCAGTCTGGTCCCAGCGCGAGCATTTCGCGCGTCAGATGCCAGGCTCCCCGCTTTTGTGCGGCTTCCAGGCCAGGCGAATGAAGCCCGTAAAGGTTGGTGAAGATCCGGTCCTTGTCCTGCAACATGTCCTAGTCCTCGTCTTCCGTGCCTGATGGAGCATCGCCTGAATCAGCGGGCTTACCGGGAGTCGGGCTGTCAGCCATTCCAGCGGCCCTCGCTGATATCAATGTCGTCTTGCCGCCCGCTCCCGCCTGTGGCGTTTCACGCTTGGTATTCGTCGGCGCCGACTCTTTCGGCAATGCCTTCGCCTCGGCATCAGTATCTTCAGGTTGGTCGGATGGAAGGTTTGGAAGGACGTCGCTCTTGTTGCGGCTCCCGTCGAACAGGTGCGGTTCGGTCAATACGGTTGTGCCGCCCTCCGGTCCGCTATTCACACGATCGATCTGCGGCCCCGGCTGCGCTTCCGCACCATTCTTGAGTTTGGAGATGATTTTGCTGAAACTGTCAGCCGACAAATCCTCGTAATAATCGTCGTTGATCTGTGCCATGGGTGCGTTAACGCACGCGCCCAGGCATTCAACTTCTTCCCAGGAGAGTCGCTTGTCGTCGGTGACATACATCGCCGGACCAATTTCTTTTTGACAGACATCTCTCAACGTTTCCGCGCCGCGCAACATACAAGGCGTCGTACCGCAAAGCTGGATATGGAATTTGCCCACCGGCTGCATCCGGAACATCGTATAGAAGGTCGCGACCTCATAAACGCGGATATAAGGCATCTCGAGACGGTCAGCGACTTCCCGCATTGCTGGTTCGGAAAGCCAGCCATTGTTGTCCTTCTGGGCTAACCAAAGCATCGGAATCACGGCCGAGCGCTGCCGGTCAGCCGGATACTTGGCGCGCCAAAACGCAACCTTGTCCTCTGTCTCGGGCTTGAAGGCGAACGTGTCGCCGCCTGCCTCAATATCAAACCGGCGCAATGCCATCTAAACGTCCTCCGCGGAGGGCAGCACAACGCGGCCTGCCTCATCCAGTGTCCAAAACGGGTTGTATGCGACTTCCCAGGCATTGCCTTCAGGGTCTGCAAAATAGCCGGAGTATCCGCCCCAGAACGCCTTGTGCGGCGGCGTTGTCACTGACACACCCGCCGCTTTCAGGCGGTCAAAAATACCATCGACTTCTTCAATCGAACGCGCGTTGTAGGCTAGCGCGACACTCTTGAAATCACCTGCGCGATTATCAGGCAGGCCAGCGTCCTTGGCGAGCTTGTCTTCCTCCCAGAGCCCCAGAACAAATCCGCCCATGTTGAACATGGTCATGCCTTCAGGCCCGACATTCCTGAAGCCGATCACGGTTTCATAGAATTGCGTTAGCGCCGCGCGGTTCTTTACGCCAATCGTGATGATCGACAGTCGCTGCTCTGGAAAGACGGCCATGGCTCAGCTTCCCCGCGCAAAATCAACACGAGCGATCAGGCCGTTGCGGATCGTGTAGATAGCCGCGACGTCGAACGTCTCACCGCCCGGCGTACGCGCCACACGTTCATGGTCGATCACTGTCGACCCGATATCGATACGGTTCACCAGTTCAGCGCGGTTCTGAGGGTGCTCGCCAAACAGCTCCACGTGCCGGGCACGAATGGCCGCGCGTCCGGATTGGGTCACATCACCGTTCAGGCCGGACAGCAGGGCATCTTCAGCATAGCAAGCCAAGAATGCTTCGATGTCCTGAGAATTGTAAGCATCAAGTTGGCGCTGGATGATGTCGGACGAAGAACTCATCGGTCGACCTCGCCAAACACGATATCGAGCGAACCCAGGATCGCCGACACATCGGCTAGCTGGTGGCCTTTGGACAAATGATCCATCGCCTGGAGATGAGAGAAACCTGGCGCGCGCACCTTTGCGCGATAAGGTTTGTTGGTGCCATCCGACACCAAATAGACGCCGAACTCGCCCTTGGGCGCCTCGATCGCGGCATAGCATTCGCCCTCCGGCACATGGAAACCTTCGGTATAGAGTTTGAAGTGATGGATCAGCGCTTCCATCGAATTCTTCATCTCGCCACGGCGTGGTGGCGCCAGCTTGGAATCGCGCGGCAAAACGGGGCCCGGACCTTCCTTGGCAAGCAATTCAATGCATTGCTGGATGATCTTGGTCGACTCTTTCATTTCCTCCATGCGGCAAACATAGCGGTCATAATTGTCGCCGTTCTTGCCGACCGGAATTTTGAAGTCGAGTTCTTCGTAACATTCGTAAGGTTGCGCGCGACGCAGATCCCAAACCAGTCCAGACCCCCGCACCATCACGCCGGTAAATCCCCAATCCATGATCGTCTTTACGTCTACAACGCCAATATCAGCGTTGCGTTGTTTGAAGATGCGGTTCTCGGTGATCAGGGACTCGAGCCGGTTCATGGCTACCGGGAAATGAAGGCACCATTCGGCGATATCATCAATCAGCGCCTGTGGAAGATCCTGGTGGACCCCGCCCGGACGGAAATAGGCTGCATGCATCCGGCTTCCCGATGCGCGCTCATAGAAGACGCAGAGCTTCTCGCGCTCTTCGAAACCCCAGGTGATCGGCGTCAACGCGCCCACATCCATCGCCTGTGTCGTCACGTTCAGGATGTGCGACATGATCCGACCAATCTCGGAAAACATGACCCGAATGAGACTGGCCCGGCGAGGCACCTTGATGCCCATCAGCTTTTCGATGGCAAGGCACCAAGCGTGCTCCTGGTTCATCGGCGAGCAATAATCAAGGCGGTCAAAATAGGGCAGACCCTGCAGGAAGGTCTTGTATTCCAACAGCTTTTCGGTCCCGCGATGCAGAAGGCCGATATGGCTGTCGATACGCCTGACGACTTCGCCATCAAGATCCATGATCATCCGCAGCACGCCGTGCGCAGCCGGGTGTTGCGGGCCGAAGTTGAGCGTGAACTTGCGTTCGTCCTCAATGGAAGTGTGGATCGTGTCGGCCATTACTCGGGAGCCTCCTCGGAGACGGCTTTTTCATCGCCGGGCATCTCGCTGGTCATGCCTTCCCAGGGCGAGAGGAAATCAAAGTTCCGATATTCCTGGGTCAATTGGACCGGTTCGTAGACCACGCGTTTTTCAAGGTCGTCATAACGAACCTCGTAATTGCCGGTCAGCGGGAAATCCTTGCGCAGCGGATAGCCCTCGAAACCATAGTCGGTCAAAATCCGGCGGAGATCCGGGTGATCGGCGAATTGAATTCCGTACATGTCAAACGCTTCACGCTCGAACCAGTTCGCAGCAGGCCAGATCGCCGTCGCACTGGGCACCGGTGTCTCTTCATCGGTACGGATACGCACCCGTATACGATGGTTCATGCGCATGGACAGAAGGTGATAGACCACTTCGAACCGATCAGAGCGCTCAGGATAATCCACGCCACAGATATCAATCAGCGTTTCGAAATTGCACTGCTGGTCATCGCGCAGGAACCGCAGCAGGCGCACGACATGATCGCGCTCTGCCAGCAGCGTGAGCTCTCCGACAACAACCTGCCAAGCGCGCACGGCATCGCCATGATCTGTTTCGATGTGGACCGCGAGATCCCTAAGCGCTTCTATGCTCATTCTGTTCCCCTAGCGCTCGATTGAGCCTTCGCGGCGAATTTTCTTCTGCAGCTGCAGGAAGCCGTAAACGAGCGCCTCAGCCGTCGGAGGACAGCCAGGCACGTAGATGTCGACCGGCACGATGCGGTCGCAACCCCGCACGACTGAATAGCTGTAGTGGTAGTAGCCGCCGCCGTTCGCGCAGCTGCCCATCGAGATCACGTAACGCGGCTCAGGCATCTGGTCGTAAACCTTGCGTAAGGCAGGCGCCATCTTGTTGGTCAGCGTCCCGGCAACGATCATCACGTCGGATTGGCGCGGTGAGCCACGAGGCGCCATCCCAAAACGCTCGAGGTCATAGCGCGGATTGCCCGCATGCATCATTTCGACCGCGCAACAAGCCAGTCCGAACGTCATCCACATGAGCGAGCCCGTGCGAGCCCACGTGATCAGATCATCCGCTGCTGCGGTAAAATAACCCTTGTCAGCAAGTTCGTCCGACAAGCCGTTGTAAAACGGGTCATCGTCTCTCGGAACGAAGCCCCCTTCCACGCCCGCCCGGGCACCTCCAAGCGCATATTTCTTGAAACCATCGTCAGCCATTATTCCCACTCCAGCGCACCGCGGCGCCATTCGTAGATAAATCCGATGGTCAGGACGCCCAGGAAAACCACCATTGACCAGAACCCAACAAGTCCGATCGTGCCCAGCGAGATGGCCCAGGGGAACAGAAACGCGACCTCAAGATCGAAGATGATGAAAAGGATGGCAACGAGATAGAATCTCACATCGAACTTCATGCGCGCATCATCAAATGCATTGAAGCCACACTCATAAGCCGAGTTTTTCTCCGGGTCGGGGTTCGACGGCGCCAACAACACTGAGCCAACAATGAAGAGACCCGAAATCGCCGCGCCAATCACCAGGAATATGATCACTGGAAGGTAATCCAGTGCGAGCCGTTCAATCTCGGTCATGTTCAATCTCTCCTGACCTTGTCTGGGGCCGGATTAGGACGGTTTTGGCCGCCGCGCAACAGACAGTCACATTATATCTCCGGGGCTGAGTTTATCCCCTCAAATACCTTAATTCACGTATAAGCGACTGCGGCGGTGCGTCACGCACGAGCACTTTGCGCCAGCACGGCTGCAATGTCGGGAGACTTGAAAATTCAAGGGGCCGGAACTTTGGCCCTGCCTGCCTGAAATCCAGCTGAGAGCGTCAAATCGCCGAGAGGGCCATTCGCGCTTTCGCACTGATTCCATTCCAGTCTTCAGCGGCGATGTCGGCGCTTGTGGCAATCCACGACCCCCCGGCAGCGAACACGTTTGGTAGCGCCAGGTATTTTCCAACGTCGCCTTCCGTTATCCCTCCCGTCGGCATGAAGCGCAGGTGAGGCAGAGGCGCGCCGATTGCCTTCAGAGCGGCGACCCCACCTACGATCGATGCCGGAAACAATTTCAGAAGATCAAAACCTTCCTCATGCCGCGCCATTGCTTCACTCGCAGACGCCACGCCGGGAATCATCAATCGACGACGACCACCGAGTCCAGCCAGCAATTTTGGAGACATGCCGGGAGACACAAGGAAGTCGGATCCCGCCGAAAGTGCATTTTCGGCGTCAGACTCAGTGAGAACCGTTCCCGCACCGACCTTCAATCCTGGCTCAGCCGTCTTCATTTCCTCAATCACACCCAACCCCGAAGGTGTTCGGAGCGTGACTTCAGCGATCGTGAGCCCGCCATCAACGAGGGCGTGGGCAAGCGATGCCGCCACTTCGATACGATCAACGACCAGCACCGGAACAATCGGCGCTTTGCTGGCGGCTTCAACCAGGGATTTGAGGGGGAATGTCATTACTTGATCTCCTGTTCGTGAAAAGCCGCCGCACCGATCAGCGGCGCTTCCGGGTCGCGCATGAGTCGCACCGGGCAATCACCCAAATATGTGCAGAGAGGTCCACGCTGCACAAAGCGCTCCAGCGCTTCCGGCGACTTGAGAAAGTCTGAAATGCGCTCGGTGACGCCGCCGGTCAACACAACCCCGCCCAACGCGCCGTTCGCCAGCACCAGGTCGCCCACCGCACTCATGACGGTATTCGCCCGAATCTGTATCAGAGACCGAAAGAACGCATCTCCTGCATTCGCCAATCGGCGCATCTCCTGCGGGCTGGCTGCTTCATAATCGCGCCCATGAATTTCGCAGAGCGCCGCATGGATGGATTCGAGACCGCTGCCGGACGCGACAAGTTCGTTCGACACATAGCCATGCTGTCGGAGCAAGACCTTCGCCAATTCGAGTTCGATCGCATCACGCGGAGAGAATGCCATATGCCCTCCCTCCCCGTTCAGTACCCGCCAGCCCGTTTTGGGAGTACCAAACAGCGTCGCAACGCCAAAACCGGTGCCGGGACCCGCGACCAAAATTGGGGCTCCCTCTACAGGCTCACCATTTTTGATGCGCTCGAACGATGTCGGTTCGATTTCCGGTACAGCCCTGGCCATGCCAGCGAAATCATTGATAAGATGAACACGCGAAATATTGAACCGGTGCGAAATTTCACCAGCCAGCATATGCCAGCGGCGGTTGGTCAAAACGACTTCCCCGTTCTCAACAGGCCCCGCTACCGCGAAACAGGCGTGTTTGGGCGCCAAGCCCGTCTCACTCAAATAGAGCGCTAACGCATCATTGAACGAGCCGAAATCGTCGCCTTCGAATTTCTGGTAGTGGTCAATCGCAAACCTGTCATTTTCGCGACGTGCGACCGCAAAACGAACATTGGTGCCCCCAACGTCTCCGACAAGCATTTCATTCGCAGTCACTCAGCTCTCCTCGCCGAGAAATGAGAACTGACTGGCACCGGCATCGGCTGATCCCGCCATTTGACGGAAGTAAGCGAACATTTCCCGGCCAAGCCCCACCGCAGATTCATTCGGGCGGAATTGCGCTGGTTCACGCGCCTCAAAAGTCGCGTCGTCGACCTTGATGTCCAGCGTGCCCTTCTCAGAGTCGAATGCGATCAAGTCGCCATCCCTCACGCGAGCAAGCGGTCCACCGCGCGCGGCCTCCGGACTCATATGAATGGCTGACGGGATCTTACCGCTTGCACCAGACATTCTTCCATCGGTCACCAGGGCGATCCTGTGCCCTCGGTCCTGTAATATGCCCAGCACCGGCGTGAGCCCGTGCAACTCAGGCATACCATTCGCGGCTGGCCCCTGAAATCTGACCACCGCAACGAAGTCCCGGTCCAATTGTCCGGCTTCGAACGCAGCCTTCAGGGCCCCTTGCGTTTCAAAAACGATCGCGGGCGCCTCCAGCACGCGATTGGCGGACTTCACGGCTGACACTTTACTCACACCCCGCCCAAGGCGCCCGTTCATCAGGCGAAGTCCACCGTCTTTGGAAAATGGGTCAGACGCAGGACGCAGGATATCGAGGTCTGCGCTTTTGGCAGGCGAATCTCGCCAGACAAGTTTACCGTCGCTAAATACAGGTTCGCGATCATAACCCGACATTGGCCCCGCGATGCCCTCTGCATCACCGTGCATCAGTCCCGCGCCGAGAAGTTCCTTCACAAGAAAGCTCATTCCACCGGCTGCATGGAAATGGTTCACGTCGGACGGACCATTCGGATAGATTCGGGCAAGCAGCGGGGTAACCGCACTGATGTCGGCAAAGTCTTCCAGTGTCACATGTATTCCTGCCGCAGCCGCCATTGCGGGTATGTGCAGGGCATGGTTCGTCGATCCACCTGTCGCCATCAAGCCAACAATACCATTCACGATCGACCGCTCGTCGATGATTTCTCCGGCGGGTCGGTAGTCATCCCCCTGGGCTGTGATTGCGGCCGCGCGTGCCGTCGCTGCCCTGGTCAACGCTTCGCGCAAGGGTGTTCCAGGATTGGTGAACGCCGCCCCCGGCAGATGGAAACCCATCACTTCCATCAGCATCTGATTTGAATTGGCCGTACCGTAAAACGTACACGTTCCCTGCGTATGGTAGCTTTCCGCTTCCGCGCGCAGCAATTCTTCCCGTCCGACTTTGCCTTCAGCAAACAGCTGCCGAATGCGCACCTTCTCAGGGTTCGGCAGACCTGACGGCATAGGGCCGGCAGGCACAAAGACAGAGGGAAGCCAGCCAAACCGCAAGGCGGCGATCACAAGACCCGGTACGATCTTGTCGCAAACACCAAGGTGCAACGCCGCATCGAACACGTCATGGCTGAGGCCTATGGCGGACGCCATAGCGATCACGTCACGTGAAAAGAGCGACAGCTCCATTCCCTCCTGGCCTTGCGTGACCCCGTCGCACATGGCGGGCACGCCACCGGCGACTTGCGCAATCGCGCCAACATCCCGCGCAGCATTCCGAATAATGTCAGGGTAGTTTTCAAACGGCGCATGGGCCGATAGCATGTCATTGTAGGACGTGATGATACCGATATTGGGCCAACCGCCGCCGAGAATTTCTGCCTTTTCCATCACGGCGCAACCAGCCGATGCGTGCGCAAGGTTACCCTCCGTCATTTTCATGCGAGCGAAACCGTCTGGCCGACGTGATCTTATCAATTCCAGATATGCGGATCTTGTTTCCTTGGAGCGAAGCCGGATCCGGTCCGTGACGGCGGCAATAGTGGGGTGCATTACGTTCATCATGGAGCCCATATGATTGTGAGGCGGGGGCCAAGTCCATCAACGGCGAAGCGGATCGGCATTGTAGAGGGGGCCGACTTCAACGCGGCCTCGAACACTTGTCTCTTTTCGTCACCGAAAATCAGCAGGATCGCAGCATCTGAATCGATAATGGCTGGGCCGGTCAGTGTGAGGCGAAGCGGCAGGTTGCCCGCAACGGGGCACCCCGTTGCATCAATCGCTGACACAACTTGTCCCTCCGGCGCGTGCATTGCGTCATCGAGACCTGCAGAATTGGGAAACCAGCTCGCCGTATGTCCGTCATTGCCCATGCCAAGGAGGAGTAGATCAATAGGATCGCAGTGGGGGCGATAGGCCATCACACGGTCAGATACGGCGTCCTCGGCTGTTGGTGCATCTGTTTTCATCGGCACGAAGCCTGCGGCTCCAGCTTTTCCTGTGAGCAGGTGACGCCGCACGAGACGCTCATTCGAACCCGCATCAACGGGGCTCACCCAACGCTCATCCACCAGACCGACAGTCACGCGATCCCACGCGGCATCCGTCTGTGCCAGTCGATCAAATAGAGGAACTGGCGTTGAGCCGCCCGATACAAGGAAACTGGCGCGCCCCGCATCCTCGATTGCGGCGCCAAGAACGCCAACAGCCATTCTTGCGGCAAAGTCAGCGGCTTCTTCGCGTGTGGCGTAGCTGAGGAACTCGTGCTGCATCGTGCTTACTTTCCCTCGAACCACTCACGGCCGTCACGATCCATCATCATTGCGGCGGCTAGCGGCCCGTTGCTTCCAGCGGCATACAATTCCGGCGCATCTCCCGATTTTTCCCACGCATCAATCAAACCATCGACCCAGGTCCATGCCGCCTCGACCTCGTCCCGGCGCATAAACAGGGACAGATTGCCCCTCACCACGTCCATCAGCAGACGTTCGTAGGCGTCCGGGTATCTGACCGTGAAGCTTTCGGCATAGGAAAGGTTGAGCGGCAAGGATTTCACCCGCAGGCCGCCAGGACCAGGTTCCTTGATCTGGACATAAAGTCTTACGCCCTCATCGGGTTGAAGGCGAATGACAAGCCGGTTAACGGCATCATTGCCTTCGCCAAATAGCGAGTGAGGTGTGGGCTTGAACTGGATCACGATATCAGAGTGGCGCGTTGGCAGGCGTTTGCCCGTGCGTAGATAGAATGGCACCCCTGCCCACCGCCAATTGTCAACTGAAGCCTTGATGGCGACGAATGTCTCGGTCTTGCTTATTCCCCCGCCACTCAATTCATCGACATAGCCTCTGACAGGCTCATCACCGCGCAGGCCGGCCTTGTACTGCCCGCGAACCGTCAGTCGCCCGACTGCCTCGCCTGAGATCGGCGTCAGCGCACTCAGAACCTTGATCTTTTCCGTGCGAATATCATCGTCATCCAGATGGTTGGGTGGCTCCATCGCGGTAAGACACAACAATTGCAGCATGTGATTCTGCACCATGTCGCGCAACGCACCAGACTTGTCGTAATAGTCTGCCCGTCCCTCCAGACCGAGATCTTCTGCGACGGTAATCTGAATGTGATCAACATAGTTGCGCGACCAAAGTGGCTCGAACAGCATGTTGGCGAAACGCAGCACCATCAGGTTCTGGACAGTTTCCTTGCCCAGATAGTGATCAATCCGAAATACCTGACGCTCAGCGAAGACGGCCCCAACACCATCATTGATCTCACGGGCCGATTCCAGGTCCGTACCAATCGGCTTTTCGAGAACGACACGCGCGTGTTCAGTCGCAAGCCCTGCCCGGCCAAGCGCTTCGGAAATACCAACATACAGACGTGGAGATGTCGCAAGATAGAACACGCATGGGCGGTCAGATTCGCCTGACAATTTGGACTTAAGAGTAGGCCAATCTGCATTTGCATCAGTCGCGTCGATGGCAACGTATTCAACAAGTTTTTCAAAGCCCTTCCACGCATCAGCATCCCAGTTCTTGCCGGACGCAGACTCGCACGCTTCCCGAGCCATTGCTCGATACTCTTTCGTGGACATTTCCGACCGCGCCGTTCCGACAATTCGGCTTGTCTCGGGTATTTGGCCGTCGACCCAGCGGTGATAGAGCGCCGGCAGAAGCTTGCGACGTGACAGGTCTCCGGTGCCCCCGAATATTGCGACATCAAAGGGCTCAACCGGAATGAATTTGGCCATATTGCATACTCCGCGCGCGACAGGATTCGCGCCTTCCACAGGAATTGCGCCCTGACTATCGTATTTTGCCTGAGTTGCCAAAGCGATCTTGGGACGAAAACCATCGGCTACTTTACTTTACGTCACATCGCCCAAACACCGAGCAAATTCTGGTCAAACCTGACCAATCCAAACTGAGTATTCTGGCACGTCGCCAGAAGCGTCTGCATCCCACCCCGATTCAATCAATGCCCTCGCATCGGCAGGCAAGAAATCTGGCCGTGCAGCGGTTACATCGCCGAAATTGAACAGGCACAGAATACTTTGGTCGGAAGTCACGCGCCTGAACGCCAGCAAGGGCTCATCAGTGTCTACGAAATCAATGTCTCCAACCCTTAAGGCCGCGCAATTTCTGCGAATGCGCGAAATCTCTCGCGTAAAGTTGAGCACGGATCCGGCGTCGTCATTTTGCTGGTCAACGGCCGCCTCATCATGGCCTTGGCCAAGTGGAAGCCATGGCTTGCCTGTCGTGAATCCCGCTTCGTGTTGACCGTGAACCCAGGGCATGGGTGTTCGCGCCCCGTCCCGACCAAGCGTTCGTGGCCAGTTTGCGATCGCTTCAGGGTCCTGCAATTGCTCAAACGCAATCGACGCTTGCGGCAGGCCAAGTTCTTCGCCCTGATAGAGAATTGGATTTCCACGGAGACTGAAAAGCAACGCATTGGTCAACCTGGCAAAACGATTTCGATCTTGGCCACGATACCAGCGGCTCACACACCGCGGCGCATCATGATTGGAAAAGGCCCATGATGGCCAACCATCGGCCACGCCTCCCATCCAGTTTGATTGAGCTCGCCTTACGCGTTTTGGCGTCAACGTCGATGCATAGAGAAAATCAAAACTGTAGGCAGAGTTCAACCGGTCCTCGCCTGCCGTGAAGGCTTTCATTTCCGACAACGGCTCTGGCCCGGCAACTTCTGCAACGGTGAAAACAGCGCCATACGTGTCAGTCAAAGACCGGACACGTTCCAAGTAGACCGGGATGTCGGCATGGGATTGATTGTGAATGTGGTATTGAAAATCATGCGGGCGGGTGATCGTGCGGTTCTCGATTGGCCGGGCGGGGTTGTCCGTGAAGTCTGGGTCGAACATTGAAAAGTTGATGGCGTCCAGCCTGAACCCGTCCACGCCCCGGTCTAACCAGAAACGTGACGCGGCCAGCAGGGCGTCCTGAACCTCCTGATTGTGCAGGTTAAGTTGCGGCTGACTTGGCAGGAAATTATGCATGAAATATTGCTGGCGGCGCGCATCCCACGTCCAGGTCGCACCGCCAAAGACCGCCTGCCAGTTGTTGGGGGGAGAACCGTCTGGCTTGGCATCCCTCCAGACATACCAGTCGGCTTTTGAATTCTGCCTGTTCTCGCGGCTCTCGGTGAACCAGGCGTGTTCGTCCGAGGTGTGGGACATCACCTGGTCGATGATAACCCGCAAACCCTCAGCGTGCGCCACCTCTATGAGGCGGTCAAAGTCTTCGAGCGTTCCGAAGATTGGATCAACGTTGCAATAGTCAGCCACGTCATAACCAAAGTCTTTCATCGGCGATGTGAAAAAAGGGGATATCCAAATCGCAGAGACACCAAGCGACGCGATATAGTCCAATTTTGCGGTGATACCCGGCAGGTCTCCCACTCCATCACCATTGGTATCCAGGTAACTGCGCGGATAGACTTGATATATCGCTGCGCCACGCCACCACGGCTGTGTTGCACCGTCTGGACCTGCCAGCTGCGTCGTCTTGAAGCCCGTCATTTCTAGGAATCCCTTCGTAAGGTACGGGCAATTCAATTGTATTCCAGCCCGAGGTCAACTTGCAACGAAGGTGGGATTTCGACTTTGCCGCGCCAGCAATGCAGCCTAGATGGACAGATATGGAATTTGACAGTCGCTCTTTTCGGGACGCTCTCGGCCTCTTCGTCACGGGTGTGACCATCATCACCGCCCGCACTGAAAAGGGTGACCCCTTTGGCGTGACGGCAAACAGCTTCAACTCCGTCTCGATGGATCCCCCCTTGATCCTCTGGTCGCTCAGCCGCTCATCTCGCAATGTCGAAGCCTTTCGGAAGGCCGAGCATTTCTGTGTCCACATCCTGCGTGAGGATCAGTCTGATCTTTCGCGGCACTTCTCCAGAAGCAACGTGGACAAATTCGAAGGCATCGAATTCGAACCCGGCGAAGGCGGCGTACCAATTCTTCCTCACAGCGCAGCGCGTCTCGAATGCCGCACCTACGCACAGCATGATGGTGGAGACCACATCATCTTCCTCGGTGAAGTTATTCGAATCTCGGCAGATCACGACGCACGGCCGCTATTATTTCATGGCGGGCGTTATGCGGTTTTATCTGATACGGTCGATAATTAGGGTACTGTCGTCCGCACTCCAAGCGCTCGCTGATTGGGCGGATCATATATCAAACATCCGGGCAATCGCGTGGGGACGCAGATGAACTTGTTCGTTCGATTCGTGTACGTGTTGATCGCGGCCCTGCGCCGTCAGTCGTCTGTTGCGCCACTGGAACCAACGCGGTTGCGGCTTCGCGTCTGGATCACTGACCCTTCATTCTCGAAGAAAGTGCCCCTGCATCGCATCCGCTCATACACCGATCTCGCGACCATCAATTCCGTCATCCGGATCGGGCTGGGCCGCATCGTTCGCCGGAATGGCTGGCTGCCAATCATCCAGGCCGAAGCCATTCGCCATACGGGCGCCCTGCATTTCGCCCAGAAGTTCGAGATCGTCACCTCGATTGTTGGCTGGCAGGACAATTATGTCTGCTATGTCCATGAAATATTCACAGCCGACCAGCGCGTGGCAACCAGCGCGATGCTCGCGCGGATAATCGGCCGAAAAGGATCAGCCGTACCGATCAGCGATATCGCTCGCGAACTCGGGGCGCCAGAACGGAGTCCCGCGCTTGATCCTGGTTTTCTGGATATGATCAAAGAGTCTGAGCGCAGTCGCGCGGCAATCACGCGTGCCCCATCCATCAACTGAAACTCAGATCAGGTGTTTTCGCGAACCGGTGGGTGCGTCTCGCGCTCAGTGGCCGAGACGCAACGACTAGGCGGAATCACCAGGAATGCACTGGTTCCGCGCCCGTCCTGGCTATCAAGCAGCACGTCTCCATCATGCTGGCGAGCCAGCTTCCGGCTGACGGTCAGGCCCAGGCCTACACCCCGGCCATCTTTCAGTTCATTCGTCCGCGCCCCCTGGAAGAAGGGCTCGAATGCCTGCTCGACTTCCCCCTTTGTCATGCCAAGGCCGCGGTCTCTCACCATCAATAATATGCCCCGCCCGACGATCCGGGAGACCTTCACGGTGATCGAGGAAGCCGCCCCATGCTCAAACGCGTTTGTCACCAGGTTCTGCACGATGCGCTCCAGCGCGGTGCGGTCATAATAAACATTCGGAAGCCCGGGCTCGATGCTGATCTGGAGCGGCACATCAGCATATCCAGGCGACGCAAGCCGAACCCGCCCGACCGCGCTGTTGACGATTTCTGTCAGTTCGACGACTTCTTCCTCGGCCGTGACGGTTTCGCGGTTGAGTTTCGAGAAGCTGATGATCTGGTCGATAATCCCGCCAAGGTATGACGCATGCTTTCGAATCTGGTCGGCATAACCACGGAACTCCCGCTCGTCGAACGGGATATTGGAATCGCTACCCATCAGCCCTGAGCACCCGACAATGACGTCGAGTGGGACTTTGAGTTCACGGCTCATGGAATTCAGGAAGCGGGTCTTCGCCGCATCGGCCGTTTCGGCCTCTTCCTTGGCCACTTCGATGTCGCGCTTACTCTGCTCCAGGCTCGTCACGTCAGTATGAAGTATAACGTGGCCACCGTTCGGAACCGTTTCGACCGATTTCTGCCAATACCTGTCTCCCGCCTTCGGAAGACGGCGGGATCCTGTGTTCAGATCGCTTTCGGTCCCCGAAAAGAAGGCTTTGTGCAGGTCGTTTTGAACCAGAACATTACCCTTGCCATCCAGATACGCGAACGCCTGGCCACTAGCATTCAGAGCGCCAATCAGAATTTCATGCGACTCCGTCGCCTTGATCCGCGACTCAACGTTGGAAACAAACGTCAGGTAAGTTCGCTTCATGCCGAAATAGACTGCGAATGTGAAAACCAGAACCATGGCCGAGATCACGAGACTCGACTTCGCCGACGATATCGCCGCGTATAGCAGCAACATGAAAACGGCCATTGCCGAGTATCGCAATACGACTCTCGGCACAGCCGGCAAAAGCGCCGACATGCCAGCAATCATGGGAAGAATCAGCAATGCGGCGTAAATGACCGCCATATATTCATCGCCGTTGATGAAAAATGGCAGAGACCCCCAGGCGCCGCCAAACGCGTAAGCGAGCCACTCGGAGCGCCGTAAATACCGCCCGCTCACAGCGGTCGGTCGCGAAAGTCCACGCTTCAGCAGCGAATCGATGACCAGAACCGCCGCAAGGGCCCAATTCAGGAATAGCCAATACCGCATCGACGTATCGGCGACGCTGCGCTCGATCAATAACGTTGTCGCGGTCGAGTTGATGAGCATCACGGCGGCCATTGTGGCCGCGTGGCTCGCAAACGCCAAATGCTGTTCGAGCAGCACCACCCGATCCACCGCCGTGGTGTTCGGGTGCTTGCGCTGCAGCAAGTACTTCAGGAACGAATTCTGTGACCCAGTCGTCGGCATAGAGGCTGATTACCGCCATAAGATGAAAATGAGCCTTGTCACCAAGGACTAACTTTATGAGACTGGCGATAATTTCGTTAATAATTAGAGTTCATGGACCCGAAATTGAACAACGCGGATCGATACAGAATAGCGATTATCGGTGCGGGGCCTGCTGGCCTCAGCGCGGCGCGTTTCCTGCAGGAACAGGGGCTTCGGCCGGTAATTTTCGAAGCGAACGACCGCATCGGCGGGAAATCGTTTTCCATCCTTAACGGCGACAACATGAACGAAATGGGAACGTGCTACACGACCCGTTCTCACACCATGATCAAAGGCTGGATGAAAGAAAATGACATCACGCTGAAGCGTCTTGGCGAAGCCAGGTTCGACGGCCAGTCAGTGTACAATTATGTCAAAAGAGGCCCCGGAGTACCGCTGCCCCTGCAGGTCACACGTTTTATCCGGAAGGCAGGCGCGCTCAGGAGAGCTATTCGCGACCGTCCAGACGATCCCGACACAATGAGGGAAGCATCCCTTTCGACAATTGATTGGGTGCGCCAGTTCAATATTCCCAAGATAGAATTGGCCATGCATCGGATCCAGACGACGCAGGGTTATGGCTATGTCGACGAAGCGACAATCGGACAGACGGTCCAGTGGTGCGATCTTCAATATCTCCTGTCAGGCGTGCTAAACGACCTGCACATGCCCGAACAAGGGTGGACGACTTTCTGGGAAAGGTTCGCGCGACCTTTCGACATCCGGCTTGGCAATGCCGTAACGGGACTGGATCGTTCGGGACCGAAGCCGGTTATTCACACGCGGAATTCCGAAGAAGTCTTTGACGCTGTGATCTCCACAATCCCGATGCAGTTGTTCACGGACATTGCCAAGGCCAGTGAACTTGAGCGGCGTATTGCCGACAGTATCGATTGGAAAAACTACACAACCACGCTGATTGCCTCGAATGACTGGTTTACCGGGCATCAGGTGATCGGCTATTCAAGAGCGTCCCAAAGCAGCCGGCTTCGCGGGGCCATCCTTGGAGGGCGGGCCGAAGGTGAAAGCTCCGACCTTGGCGGTCGCCTCTATGTGACCGGACAATTCTCCGACGGCCTGACATCAGACGAATTACGGGAAATTCTGTTTGCCGACGCCGCCTTGCACGGTTTCACCATCACCAACGTGGTTCTGCAAAAAACCTGGCAATATTTCCCGCAATATCGGGCCGAAGCGGTTGGATCGGGCCTTTTTGGCGACCTGAGACGAGTCCAGGGTCATGACAATACCTGGTTCAGTGGATCGACCTTTTCCCACGAACTGGTTTCCAGCGTGGTTTCGCGCAGTGAAACTGTCGTTCGCGACATGCTGATCTCATTGGAAAACAACGCGCTACAGCCCGCCTGAATATCAGCGAACGCAAAGAGCGTGTCTTGAATGGTGATGTGAATAACGCCTGGCAGGGGCAGTAAGACTCGAACTTACGACACCCGGTTTTGGAGACCGGTACTCTACCAACTGAGCTATACCCCTACAGGCGAAGCCGTGGTTTGCCTCAAATGGGCGCGCGCTGCAAGACACTAGGTTCAGACAATTTCCAAAAGTGAGGCATTCCCACGCCGGACTCGCGCGCAACGAAAAAGGCCGCTTCCTTTCGGAAGCGGCCTTTGT